>Ga0209075_1000414_pt1 | contig 41261 bp, 34 predicted proteins | sample Stecom2011_FD_187523 | JGI IMG/M metagenome (GOLD analysis project Ga0209075, IMG submission 187523) | Agricultural soil microbial communities from Utah to study Nitrogen management - Steer compost 2011 (SPAdes) (version 2) | ecosystem: Environmental > Terrestrial > Soil > Agricultural land...
GCAGATCCCAGGGGAGACGATACCGCTGTGGGCTATTGACCCGTAAAAAGACGCTTTCTAGACCCAGTTTACGTTTAGCAAATATTAACAGCTCTAAACAAAGCATGTACCTGAATTTTGAGTACAATTGAGTACCTTTGCCGACTATGGCAAAAAATATGGATTACATTGAAGTTTTAGGGGCTCGGGTTCACAATTTAAAAGATATCGATGTCCATATCCCACGAGAAAAATTAGTGGTTATCACTGGACTTTCTGGAAGCGGAAAATCATCGTTGGCATTCGATACGATTTATGCCGAAGGCCAGCGTCGGTATATCGAAACGTTTTCTGCGTATGCCCGTCAATTCTTAGGAAGTTTAGACCGTCCTGATGTCGATAAAATTGAAGGTCTTTCTCCCGTAATCGCCATCGAACAGAAAACCACCAGCAAAAGTCCGCGTTCTACCGTCGGGACCATAACCGAAATATACGACTTCCTCCGTTTGCTTTACGCCCGCGCGAGCGATGCCTACAGCTACAACACGGGGAAGAAAATGGTGAGCTATAGCGACGACCAAATTAAAGACCTCATCCTCCGCGATTTTAAAGGAAAGCGCATCAATATTTTAGCGCCTGTCGTTCGCTCTAGAAAAGGGCACTACCGCGAACTTTTTGAACAAATTGCCAAACAAGGCTTCTTAAAAGTTCGTGTTGACGGTGAAATTAAAGACATCGTAAAAGGAATGAAAGTCGATCGGTATAAGAATCACGATATCGAAACCGTAATCGATCGCTTGAAAATTCCAGACAATGAAGAGCTTCAGGATGAAAAAGCAAAAAGCAGTTTCGAAAAACGTTTGTTGGAAAGCATCGATACCGCCATGTATCACGGCGATGATGTGTTGCTTGTTTTGGAGCACGACACGCAAGAAGCACGCTATTTTAGCCGCTCGCTGATGTGTCCAGAATCGGGTATTTCGTATCCGAATCCCGAACCCAACAATTTTTCGTTCAACTCGCCAAAAGGCATGTGCCCCACGTGTAAGGGCTTGGGACAACTGCGCGAAGTAAATCTTCAAAAGCTAGTTCCGGACCCCAAGCTGTCCATAAACCAAGGCGCATTAGCTCCGCAAGGAACAAAAAAGAACAACTGGATTTTTAAGCAATTGAAGTTGATTTCGGAGCGTTACGATTTTAAACTGACCGATCCCTTCGAAGACATTCCTCAAGAGGCAAAAGACATTATCTTTTTTGGAGGAAAAGACAAATTCGAAGTCGAATCCAAATCCTTGGGAATCACACGCACATACAATATCGATTTTGAAGGAATTGCCACGTTCATTAAAAATACCTACCAAAACAACGAATCGCGATCGTTGACTCGTTGGGCAAAGGAATTTATGGATAAAGTAGCCTGTTCCGATTGTCAAGGCACGCGGCTTAGGAAAGAATCGCTCTATTTTAAAATTCACGAAAAAAACATTGCCGAGCTCGCCCATATGGAAATCAGCGAGCTTGCCACGTGGTTCGAAAACCTCAGCGAAAACCTTTCGAATACGCAGTTAAAAATTGCGTCGGAAGTGATTAAAGAAGTGCAGACCCGACTTCAGTTCTTAGTAGAAGTGGGATTGACGTATCTCGCTTTAGACCGAAGCTCGAAATCGCTTTCAGGTGGAGAAGCACAACGCATCCGACTGGCAACGCAAATCGGGTCGCAACTCGTCGGCGTGTTATACATTCTCGACGAACCCTCTATCGGACTGCATCAGCGGGACAACGAGCGTTTAATTCATTCCTTGAAAAGCTTGAAAGACATCGGAAATTCCGTTCTTGTCGTAGAACACGATCAAGAAATGATAGAACATGCCGACTACATCATCGATATTGGTCCGGGTGCGGGAAAACATGGAGGCGAAATTGTAGCTGCAGGAACCTTGGAAGAACTCCTGCAAAAACGCACGCTTACCACAGATTATCTCAGCGGTCGCAAAGAAATTGAAACTCCGTCGGAGAGACGGAAAGGAAGTGGAAAATCCCTCCAGCTATCTGGCGCAACTGGAAATAACCTTAAAAATGTCTCTGTCGAATTTCCACTGGGAACCATGATTGGCGTTACTGGTGTTTCGGGAAGTGGAAAGTCTACGTTGATCAACGAAACCCTCTACCCGATTCTAAATGCCCATATTTTTAATGGGGTTAAAAAACCATCGCCCTACAAAAAAATTAAGGGCATTGAGCACATTGATAAAGTCATCGACATCAATCAATCGCCCATTGGTCGAACACCACGAAGCAACCCTGCCACCTATACCGGAGTTTTTTCCGAAATTAGAAACCTGTTTGCCAAAACGCCCGAATCTATGATTCGCGGCTATAAACCGGGGCGTTTTAGTTTTAATGTCGTTGGTGGACGGTGCGAAACTTGTCGCGGATCTGGCCTTCGTGTTATTGAAATGAATTTCCTGCCAGATGTATATGTGGAATGCGAAACCTGTCAAGGAAAACGTTTCAATAGAGAAACTTTGGAAATCCGATACAAAGGAAAATCCATCTATGATGTTTTGGCGATGACCATCAATGAAGCCGCCGATTTCTTTGAAAACATTCCGAAGATTTACAGAAAAATCAAAACCATAAAAGATGTCGGACTTGGATACATTACCTTAGGCCAACAATCAACCACCCTTTCAGGAGGAGAAGCCCAGCGCATTAAACTCGCTGCCGAACTTTCAAAAAGAGATACTGGAAACACGTTCTATATGTTAGACGAGCCTACTACCGGACTTCATTTTGAGGATATCCGCGTCCTTATGCTCGTTCTAAACAAATTGGTTGACAAGGGGAACACGGTCGTTATTATCGAGCACAACCTCGATGTCATTCGGATGGTAGATTACATTATCGATATGGGGCCTGAAGGTGGTAAAGCAGGTGGAGAAGTTGTTGCAACCGGAACGCCCGAGGAAATTATCCTTAATAAAGACAGCCAAACGGGACGATTTCTTAAAAAAGAATTAAATTCGTTGACAAGAGTATAAGCAACGATGTCCTACTTTGTGCATCTACCTATACAGCTTGTCAATTTAATACCGCGGTTGGTCAGCGAACCAACGCGCTTAAACACGACTAAAAAAGATTATGAAAGAAGAACAAAAACCAAAAAACTGGAGTGCCATAAAGTCCAACGATTCATGGGCAATTTTTAAAATAATGGGTGAATTTGTTAGCGGATATGAAAAAATGAGCCGCATTGGCCCATGTGTTTCGGTATTCGGTTCGGCGCGCACCAAACCAGACCATAAATACTACAAATTGGCCGAAAGCATCGCCAAAAAAATTACTGAAAACGGCTATGGCGTCATCACAGGAGGTGGCCCTGGGATTATGGAAGCGGGGAATAAAGGAGCCCATTTAGGCGGTGGAACTTCGGTAGGGCTCAACATATCGCTTCCATTCGAACAGCACGACAACCCGTATATCGACAGTGATAAAAACATCGACTTCGACTACTTTTTTGTTCGAAAAGTGATGTTCGTAAAATACTCTCAAGGCTTCGTCGTAATGCCAGGCGGCTTTGGAACCTTAGACGAGTTCTTCGAAGCCCTCACACTCATTCAAACCGATAAAATAGATAAGTTTCCGTTAATATTAGTAGGTACAGAATATTGGAGCGGACTTTTGGAGTGGGTTAAAACGCACTTATTAGACATGAGCAACAACATTTCGGAAAAAGATTTAGACCTTGTCCATCTGGTCGATACGGAAGACGAAGTAATCAATATTTTAAACGAATTCTATAACGAATACAAACTGAGCCCGAACTTCTAAAAACAAACGTCGTGAAAAAACTAGTTCTAATTGTAGTATTTAGTTTTTCCAGCCTCTTTGCATTTAGCCAAGAAGCGATACGCACGATGTTTTACAATATTTTAGATTTCCCGGAAGCAGAACCTTTAAATCGACCCGAAATATTAGCGGAAATTATTCAGGAAATAGATCCTGATATTTTTATGGTCTGCGAACTTCAAAGCGAAGCAGGGGCCGACATCATTCTTGAGACAGCGCTTAACGCGAACGGAGGAGATTACGCTCGAGCCCCTTTTATTCCGAGTTTATCAGGTGCCATAGACCATCAGCAGTTAATATTTTATCGCAGAAAAATGTTTTCTTTGGAAGAGGTTGAAGCGATGGAAACAGCAGTGCGCGATATCAATTATTACCAATTGAAACTATCGACTGCCGACCAAAGGACAGACCCGGTGTTCATCGATATTTTTGTTTCGCACTTCAAATCGAGTCCTGGACATGCCAATGAACAATTGCGCTTGGATATGGCACAAAAACTCACAAGCAAATTAGCATCTTTAGATTCCGATTCGTTTGTACTGTTTTCTGGCGACTTGAATTTCTATTCGGCTACAGAACCTGGGTATCTAGAGTTGACGAATCCAGACAACCCTATCACTTTGACAGATCCGTTGAACAGACCGGGGCACTGGCACGAGAACCAAAATTTCTCAGACATTCACACCCAAAGCACACGGATAAGTGCCGGACCTTTCGGCGGCGCAGGTGCTGGCGGTGGCCTCGACGACCGCTTCGACTTTATTCTGATGTCGGAAAACATGGTCGACGATCCTAAATTGCGGTATATTCCGAACAGCTACAAATCCTACGGCAACAATGGAAATTGCTATAAAAACAATGTCAACAGCCCTGATTGTACTGGATTTTACACCCAAGAAATTCGCGACAATCTCTATAATATGAGCGACCACCTTCCCGTTGTATTAGATTTAGAAACCAATAAAGAAATAGTGCTGAGCACCCCGCATATCGCAGCGAAAGACCTCATAAACCTCAACGAAACAATCGTGACTCGATGGCTGCACATTGAAGTCAGCCCCAGTGTTCAAAAAGATCTTTCCATTGAAATCTATAACGCCTTAGGACAAAGAGTTTTCATTCATCACGCAACCGATCAGGGTTTAATTACACTTGATATCGCTGCCTTTGCGGATGGTATTTATTTTTTAAAAACAAATCACCCTCAAATTCCAACCTTAAAATTCCTTAAAACTTCTTGATCGCAAAACGAATATTATATTCGCTCTTCCTTTTGTTGGGCGTGACAACTATGGCCCAGCAAGCTCTTGAAATCGACGCTACGTTAAATGCGACGAAGCGTACGATTGCTATCGATCAGAAGATTGTCTTTGAAAATACGTCAAACGACACCCTAAACGAAATCTTTCTGTTTGATTGGGCAAATAGTTTCTCGTCGAAAACCAGTCCGTTGGCTAAGCGATTTGCCGAACACTACGAAAATGCCTTTCACTTTGAGTCGAATGCAGACCGAGGGATGACCATCATTAAACAGGTATATTCTGATTCGAATACGCTCATTCCTTGGGAGAGAGGTTCCGAAATAGATATGCTGAAAGTCATTCCCGAAAATCCCATCCTACCCGGCGAAAGCTATGTCTTCAACTTACAATATGAAGTCAAAATATCGAATGCTAGATTCACACGGTATGGCGTTACCAAGGATTTGGAATACAAACTTCGATATTGGTTTATCGCTCCGGCAGTGTACGATGGCGAATGGCAGATCTACAGCAATAGAAATACAGACGACTTATACATGAGGCCATCGACCTTTGATGTGACCTTTCATTTTCCGAAACACTATGTACTCACCAGCGATTTAGACGAAGTTTCCGAGGAAGTTTCCGACACACATAAAACGGTTCACCTACACGGAGACGGCCGTATGGGAGTAATGGCATACTTTGACTTGGGCCATAAATTCTTCTATATTGACACAGCGCACTTGCTTGTCGCCACTGATTTGGAAAACAAACGGTTACAATCACATTTAGGCGCCGTTTTAATCGATAGGATTGTACACTTTTTAGATGAGAACCTCGGCCCCTACCCCCACGATAAAATGGTAGTGAGCGATGCCGACTATCGGTCCAATCCCGTTTACGGACTAAATTTACTCCCGAGTTTTATCAGTCCGTTTCCCGATGGATTTGAGTACGACATGGAGCAACTCAAAACCATCACCCGCCATTATATCAACAACACGATGAACTTCCATCCGCGAAAGGACTACTGGCTTCAGAATGCCTTTCAGATTTATTTGATGATGAAATACGTAGATACTTTCTATCCCGATATGAAGCTTCTCGGCAGTTTCAGCAATTGGATTGTGATACGGTGGTCGCATGCGGCAGACTTGGAAATAAACGACCAATATCAATACCTCTATATGAATATGGCGCGACGCAATATTCAACAAGCTCTGACCACTGAAAAAGACTCGCTATTAAAATTCAATATGAATATCGCCAACCCATACTACGGCGCAAGCGGCTTGAAATATTTAAACGATTACTTAAGCGACGGCATTCTCGACACTAGCATCAAGGAGTTTTACACGAAAAACAAACTCAAACCGATTACTTCAACCGATTTCGAGGAGTTCCTTTCAGAAAAGACAGACCTTCCGATTCATTGGTTCTTCGACGATTTTGCCGATACGCGAAGCCACATCGACTTTAAAATTAACAGGGTTGAAAAGAAAGAGGATTCCTTAAAAGTTTTCATTCAAAATAAAAAGAAGACCTCATTGCCCGTTTCACTTTATGGACTCAACAAAAAAGACATCGTCTATAAAACTTGGGTAAAACCGTTCGACAGCATTACTGCCATCACCATTCCGTCGAAAGACGTTCGAAAATTGGCGCTGAATTACGTAGGTGTAATACCCGAGTACAATCAACGAGACAACTACAAAGCCGTGAAGGGTCTGTTTAATAAACCCGTACAATTCAGATTATTTCAAGACGTAGAAGATCCGCACTACAATCAAATGTTTTTTATGCCAGTCTTCCAATACAACCTGTACGACGGGCTTTCCGTGGGGCTCGAAATGTATAACAAAACGTTTCTTCCAAAACAATTGCACTACGGTTTTAAACCCTTTATCGGACTCAAGTCGAACTCCATTGTGGGGAGTGCTTCCATCCATTATACACAATTCACCGAGGAGGAAAACCTCTTTGCCATGTATTACGGCTTTTCGGGGAACCATTATTCCTACGACCGCGATTTGTTTTACAAACGTTTTTCACCGTATATGACGTTTGTCTTCCGTCCTAAAGATTTGCGAGAAAGTAAAAGACAGTATATCAATCTTAGAAGTGTCACCGTGCATCGGGATGAAAGTGAAAAACATCCGAACCAAGATCCAAACTACAGCGTCTTCAACGCACAATATGTATATACGAAACCACAGCTGACCGACTATTTTCGCACGGTGGTGGACTATCAGGTGTCTTCTAAGTTCAGTAAGCTTTCGTTACAGATGGAATACCGTAAATTATTTTTAAACAACCGCAGTTTAAACCTCCGATTTTTTGCTGGAACCTTCCTTTTTAACGACTCGCGAAAAGATGGCGACTTCTTTAGTTTTGCACTAGACCGTCCCAGCGATTACCTCTTCGACTACAACTATTACGGCCGGAGTGAAGACAGAGGACTTTTCAGCCAACAATTAATTATTGCTGAAGGAGGTTTTAAGTCGAAGTTAACACCTGCCTACGCCGATAGTTGGATTGCCACCGTCAATGCCAGCACGAGTATTTGGCGCTGGATTTATGCCTACGGTGATGCTGGATTGGTCCGCAACAAAGGACATCGCCCTCAAGCAGTTTTCGATAGCGGCGTACGCATTAGTTTAGTAGAAGATTATTTCGAAGTTTATTTCCCGATGTACTCTAGTTTAGGTTTCGAACCCAATCTTCCGAATTACGAAGAGAGAATTCGGTTCATCATCACCTTAAGTCCCGAAACTCTTTTCAAACTCTTCACACGAAGGTGGTATTAACAGTGAGGATTTAAAGCCAAACCACTTAATTACATGTAAACTGCACATTATTTTAGCGATAACACAACAGCAATATCGATTTAAACACACCCTCGCTGCCAAAATCCCAATTCCACAATCGTCATTGCATAGGATAGCGATAATAACTACTTTTGCAATACTTAAAAAATTAGAGTATGCAGACAGATCCAAAGACCAATTCAGAGATATCTTTCGATAGTTTTAAAGAAACCGTTATCAACGACTATAAGGTTGCCGTTACGAGTAGAGAGTGCAGTCTTTTAGGGCGTCGGGAAGTATTGACCGGAAAAGCAAAATTCGGAATTTTTGGCGACGGAAAAGAAGTGCCACAACTAGCGTGGGCAAGAGCCTTTCAAAAAGGTGATTGGCGCAGTGGTTACTACCGCGACCAAACCTTTATGATGGCGATTGGCAAATTGACTATCGAGCAGTTTTTTGCTGGTCTTTATGCGCATACCGACATCAAATCCGATCCGATGAGTGGTGGCCGCCAAATGGGTGGACACTTTGCCACACACACCATAAACGAAGACGGCAGTTGGAAAAATCTTTCGGAATTAAAAAACAGCAGCTCCGACATTTCCCCTACAGCAGGGCAAATGCCACGGTTGTTAGGTTTGGCACAAGCGTCAAAAATATTTAGAAATGTCGATGGCGTTAAGGCGATGGACAATTTCTCCATCAACGGAAACGAAGTGGCTTGGGGAACCATTGGAAACGCCAGTACGAGCGAAGGCTTGTTTTGGGAAACCATAAACGCAGCTGGTGTGTTGCAAGTACCCATGGTCATTAGTGTTTGGGATGACGAATACGGAATTTCAGTACACGCAAAGCACCAAACAACAAAAGAAAACATCTCCGAGATATTAAAAGGATTCCAGCGTACAGAAACCGAAGAAGGTTTCGAAATCATCCGTGTAAAAGGATGGGATTATCCCGAACTTATGGAAGCGTATGAACGCGCCGCTAAAATAGCACGCGAAGAGCACGTACCTGTTTTAATCCACGTAAAAGAACTCACCCAACCGCAAGGACACAGTACGAGTGGATCGCACGAAAGATACAAGAGCAAAGAGCGTTTGGCTTGGGAAGCTGACCACGACTGTAACAAATTGATGCGCGAATGGATGATATCCAGCAACATTGCAACAGACGAAGAGCTTAAAGCGATAGAAACGGAGATTAAAAAACAAGTGCGCGAAGGTAAAAATGCTGCTTGGAAAGCGTTTATCGAACCGCAAAAGAAAGAACAACAAGAAGCTGTGCTCCTTATTGGCAATCTGGCTGAAAACAGTGCCAACAAGACGTTTATTGAAAAAATAAAAGCCGATCTTGAGTCGCTGAAAGAACCGCTCAGAAAAGATATTTTAGCTTCTGCACGCAAAGCTTTGCGCTATGTTATCAAGGAAAACTCACCCGAAAAGAAGCAACTGCAAGATTGGATTGCCAACTATTTCGAGTTGATTCAACCCAAATACAGCACGCACCTCTATTCCGAGGCTGAGGAAAACGGCACCACAGTAAAAGAAATTCCAGCAACCTACGATGCCGATGCCAAAGAAGTTGACGGGCGCATCGTCTTGAGAGACAACTTTGATGCAATCTTCAAGAACCACCCAGACACATTAATATTCGGTGAAGATACTGGTGAAATCGGAGACGTAAACCAAGGATTGGAAGGATTGCAAAACAAATATGGCGAACTCAGAGTAGCCGATACCGGAATACGCGAAGCCACTATTTTAGGCCAAGGGATTGGAATGGCGATGCGCGGACTCAGACCGATTGCCGAAATTCAATACTTAGATTACATTCTCTATGCGCTTCAGATAATGAGCGACGATTTGGCGACCTTGCGATACAGAACCAACGGAAAGCAAAAGGCACCATTAATCGTGAGAACACGCGGTCACCGATTGGAAGGAATTTGGCACAGTGGTTCGCCAATGGGTGGATTGATTCACTTGTTGCGAGGCATGTATATTTTAGTGCCGCGAAATATGACGAAGGCCGCAGGATTCTACAACACACTCTTAGAATGTGACGAACCTGGACTAATCGTAGAAAACCTCAACGGATACCGCTCTAAGGAAAAACTGCCAAACAACCTTGGCGAATTGAGAACTCCTATTGGTGTTGTTGAAACGATTAAAGAAGGAACAGACATTACACTTGTTTCCTACGGAAGCACGCTGCATATTGTAGCCGAAGCTGCCCGCGATCTTCAACAAGTAGACATCCACGCAGAAGTTATCGACGTACAATCGTTATTGCCTTTAGACCTCAACCACGACATCGTGAAAAGCCTAGAAAAAACAAACAGATTGCTCGTCATCGACGAAGACGTACCTAGGGGTGCGGCATCATATATCCTTTCGCATATTATTGACGAACAGGAAGGCTATAAGTATTTAGACAGCAAACCGCAATCACTTACAGCCGAAGCACATCGCCCACCTTATGGAACCGATGGAGATTACTTTACCAAACCTTCTGCTGAAGACGTGTTTGAAAAAGTATATGCTATCATGCACGAAAGCAATCCAGAGAAATTTCCGAAATTGATTTAATAGCAATTTCTCACATAATAAAAAGCCCGAACGATATGGTTAAATCGTTCGGGCTTTTTTATGCTGGTTTAGTAAGACCAGTCAATATTCAATTCGACCTTCTTTTACTTTCCACTTATCGAAAATCGCTTTCCCGGCTTCTCTTCCAACGTTGATAAAGCGAATGCTTCGATTTTCAATTCCGCCATCGATTTCGTCGTAAATAAATTGATCGTCGAAACCTATTTCAGCAGCATCTTCTTTCGTACATCCGTAGAAAACCGCTTTAGGTCGCGCCCAATAAATCGCGCCCAAACACATCGGGCACGGTTCGCACGACGTATAGATGACACAATCGTCAAGTTGAAAAGAATTCAATTTTTTACAAGCTTCCCGAATGGCGACAACTTCCGCATGAGCGGTAGGGTCATTTGCTGAAGTAACTTGGTTGTATCCTTCAGCGATAATTTCACCGTCTTTCACAACAATCGCACCAAACGGCCCTCCTGCTCCATTGTTCATTCCTTCTTCCGATAAGGCAATCGCCTTTTCGATAAACTTTTTATCTTCTTCTGTAATCATTTTCTAATTTTAATCAAATCCATAAACTCGGCTCTCTGTAGCTTACAAAAAACCATTAAACGCCATGTTTAAACAAGGGACGCTCCGACATCATTTCGGTCACCCGATCACCGATGGCCAGCAACGCCTCTTCATCTTGATGATTGTCTAGTGCCTCATCGATCAAATCTGCGATAAGCGCCATATCTTCTTCAACCAAGCCTCGCGTAGTAACAGCTGCCGTACCGACGCGGATTCCACTGGTTACAAAAGGCGACTTGTCGTCGAAAGGAACCATATTTTTATTCACGGTTATATCGGCAACACCTAATGCATCTTCTGCTTCTTTTCCAGAAATGTTTTTACTGCGTAAATCAATAAGCATCATGTGGTTATCGGTTCCTCCCGATATCACGTGGTAGCCTTTGTTTACAAAATGTTTCGCCAGTTCGGCCGCATTTTTCTTCACCTGAACCATATAGTGCAAATAATCATCGGTCAGCGCTTCACCAAAAGCCACCGCTTTCGCAGCGATAATATGCTCCAACGGTCCGCCTTGATTCCCCGGAAAAATAGCACTGTTTAGCAAACTGCTCATTTTGCGCAGTTTTCCACTCTTTAATTTAATCCCCATCGGGTTGTCGAAATCCTTCCCCATCATAATCATGCCGCCACGTGGTCCTCTCAAGGTTTTATGTGTTGTCGTGGTTACAACGTGACAGTGCGGGATTGGATCGTTTAAAATTCCCTTGGCAATCAATCCTGCGGGATGCGCAATATCTGCGAATAAAATAGCACCTACTTTATCGGCAATTTCACGGAATCGTTTAAAGTCCATATCGCGCGAATAGGCAGAAGCCCCAGCAATAATCATTTTGGGTTTTTCGCGTAGGGCAATTTCCTCTACCTTATCATAGTCGATGCGTTCGGTTTCTTTATCCACGCCATAAAAAACAGGATTGTAGAGTTTTCCGGAAAAATTCACTGGCGAACCGTGCGTCAAATGTCCTCCGTGAGCAAGGTCGAAACCTAAAAACGTGTCGCCCGGTTTTAGAAAAGCAGAAAACACGGCTGTATTTGCCTGCGATCCGCTGTGGGGTTGAACGTTGACATATTCGGCTCCGAACAATGCTTTTGCACGATCGATAGCCAGTTGCTCCACTTGGTCTACCACTTCGCATCCTCCGTAATACCGTTTTCCGGGATAGCCTTCGGCGTATTTATTGGTCAAAACTGAGCCTGCGGCTTCCATGACTTGGTTGCTTACAAAATTCTCGGAAGCAATCAATTCCAAACCGTTTATTTGACGTTCTTTCTCGTCTTCTATCAGCTCAAATATTTGTTCGTCTCGTTGTATCATAGTCTAATAATTTAAATAATCCCAAAAATACTAATTCCATGCGGTAAGTATAATGATTTCCATATATTTGATTCGAATATTACTAACCCAAGCAGTACCATTGGGCAACGATTTCAAGCTACTTCCTCTAGCGTGGCATATGAAAACCCGAAACCCACACACTGCACAAAACACAAAGTACTATGCTTAAAATAACAGCTAATGACCCGAACAGAAAAACGTGGTTGGAAGTTGCTTCCGATTCAGATTTCCCTATTCAGAACATTCCGTTTGGTGTATTTCTGACAAGTAACGATATCGTCACCATCGGAACACGTATCGGAGATTATGCCATCGACTTGGGCGCTATGCATCAATTGGATTATTTTAAGGGAATTGAACTTACCGACGATATATTTTTACAAGACACCCTCAACGATTTTATAAGTTCTGGCAGAAAGACTTGGCGTTTGGTGCGCAATCGCATCGCCGAAGTTTTCGACGAGAACAACGCAGATCTTCGCGATAATAAAGAACACAGAAAAGAGATTCTCTTTGACATGGACGATGTAGAAATGCAACTCCCTGTTGAAGTGGGCGACTATACCGATTTCTACTCGAGCAAAGAACACGCTACCAATGTTGGCACCATGTTCCGCGGTGCTGAAAACGCACTGATGCCAAACTGGATGCACATTCCCGTAGGATATCACGGCAGGAGTTCAACCATTGTTCCCAGTGGCATAAACGTTAAAAGACCTTGGGGACAGACCATCGCCGACGGCGCTACGGAACCCGATTTTGGTCCGTCGAAACTCATCGACTTCGAATTGGAAATGGCATTTATTACCACCGATGCGAACGCTATGGGCGAAGCTGTTCCTGTAGATGAAGCAGAAGATTATATCTTCGGCCTCGTACTCTTTAACGACTGGTCTGCGCGAGACATTCAAAAATGGGAATACGTTCCGTTAGGCCCATTCCTCGGAAAGAGTTTTGCTTCGTCAATTTCTCCGTGGATCGTTACTTTGGACGCTTTGCAACCCTTTAAAGTGGAGGGTCCGAAACCAGAAAAGAAACAACTCCCTTACTTACAATCGACAGGTAAAAAGAGTTACGACATCACTTTAGAAGCTTACTTAGCACCAGAAAATGGCGAAGAAACTAAATTGTGTACGTCGAACTTTAAATATATGTATTGGAATATGAGCCAACAATTGGCACACCATACTGTCAATGGCTGTAAGGTAAACAGTGGCGATATGATGGGAAGCGGAACCATTTCAGGACCGACACCCGATTCGTATGGATCGATGCTCGAGTTGACTTGGCGCGGACAAAACCCTATAAAACTATCAGACGGTACGGAAAGAAAATTCATCAACGATAACGACACCGTTATCTTTAGAGGATATTGTAAAAACGGTACCATCCGTATTGGTTTTGGCGAATGCCGATCGACATTGCTTCCAGCGCGAAAAGCATAAAAGCAACATAATTTAGTTGTTGGATCCATCACGAACTCACATCGAAACGCATGTTTTAAAATGAGTTGGTGATGGATTTTTATTTCTCGTCTCTATGGATTTATACTTGCTGCCCCATAAAACAAGGCAACAAATCTTAGGTGCATTTTTTCGAAGGAAGTATCGTGCAGAAATTTGAATCTTCTATCGTACATTTATAGCCGCTAACCAAAAGATTACTCATGCGATTCCCAATTTTATTATTCATTTCCCTTTTTGTCGTTACGGCATGTAGCAGTGTGAAACGCTCTCAGAAATACGCTGCCAAAGGCGAATACGATAAAGCCATTGATCTTGCTGTAAAAAAACTTCAGAAGAGCAGAACCTCCAAAGACACCGATGCCCACATTGCCATCCTTGAAGATGCTTTCAAAAAAGCCACTGACGATGACCTCAGACAAATTGCATTCTACAAAAAAGAACAGAGTCAAGCAGGCGTCCGAGAAACGTATTTTATCTACGTCAATATGGAGCAGCGCCAGAATAAAATTAGACCGCTTCTCCCCCTACACTATCAAAGTTCCGGAAAGGCCGCCAAGCTAAAAATGGCGGATTACAGCGACGAGATTATTGCGGCAAAGAACAATTACGTCGCATCGCTTTATGCCCAAGCGCAAGATTATATGCGCAGGAACAACAAGCAAGATTACAGAAATGCGCACCACGTTTTAATGCAACTCAATACAATCTCACCCAACTATAAGGATGTCCGATCGATGTTGGATGAAGCTCATTTTAAAGGAACCGACTTTATTTTAGTCAAACTGAACAACCACACCGCCCAAATCATTCCGGCGCAACTTCAAGAGGAATTATTAGATTTCAACACCTATGGTTTAAACGACCAATGGACGGAATATCACGGCCAGCGCGACCGACAAATTAATTACGACTACGGAATTGATATGAACTTTAAACTTATCGACATCCTTCCCGAGCGCATTTTAGAGCAGTCTTTTTCACGCGAAAAAAGAATTACAGACGGGGAAGAAATCCGTCGTGATCGCGGTGGAAATATTGTTCGCGACAGTTTAGGAAATCCCATAAAAACAGCGCGCATTATCGATGTTAAAGCGCATGTCAAAATTACGACGCAACAAAAAAATGTTGTGGTAGGCGGCACCGTGGTGTATCGCGATTTGCGCCGTGGACAACAAATGCAAAGCTTTCCGTTGACGACGGAGTTTATCTTTGAAAATGTATTTGCAACCTATCGTGGCGACAAACGCGCCTTGGAACCGGAAGACCTCGAGTTAATTACAAACCGGTTTGTGCCGTTCCCAAGCAGTGAGCAAATGGTGCTCGATGCCGGCGACGACATTAAATATCAACTGAAGGAAATCCTCAGTAAAAATAAATTTAATTGATTTCGAATTTATCCTTCAAAAACCTTTTTCTGCCGTTTATGCAAACTGCGCAATCGCCGATGCATCAATCGCGGAGTGCGAAGCATGATATACAACTTCGCCATTTTTAATGAGTAAGAGCTGCGGACTTTCGTGCATAATCCCAAACTTGAAGCTAATTTCATTTGAAATATCTCGAAACGAAATCAAATCGAGGTAATACAGCGTCACTTGATCGTCTGTGAGGTTGTAGTCTTTCTCAAACCGATTCAAGGCCATGCTACTGATACCACAACGGGTGGAATGTTTGAAAATAGCAACAGGTTGGTCTTTGGAATCTTCAACAATTTTATCTAACTGTGCCATCGTTTTGAGTTCGTGCCAAGGAATACGAACCGATTCGTTGTTTGATTTATCCGATGAAAACAGTCTATTAAAAAAACTCATAATCCTATTGCTTTTTGGTGTGCCGACAAAGATACAAAGCTTTCTAACGGTTCCGAAAAAACCCCGGGAAGCGGGCGTTAAATCTGTCATAATGTCTGTGAAATCAATGGGTTGCCGAGACATTTTGTCGTAATTTTAATGTGGCTTTACTTTTGATTTAAGTCAGGCAACACAAACATGCATAAAATAATTACACGATATGAATTTAAATAATTTCACCATAAAAAGTCAGGAGGCCATACAGCGTGCGCAGCAGATTACGCAGGGTTATGGCCACCAACAAATAGAAAACGAACACCTCTTCAAAGCTCTTTTTGAAGTGGATGAAAACGCATTGCCTTTTATCCTTAAAAAGCTAAACGTAAACGTTGCGGTATTGCAGCAGATTCTCGACAAGCAATTAGAGAGTTTCCCAAAAGTTTCTGGAGGCGATATCATGTTATCGCGCGAAGCAAACCGCACCATCACCGACGCCATCAACATGGCGAGCAAGATGAAGGACGAATATGTGACGACCGAACACTTGCTGTTGGCGATTTTTAATTCCAAAAGTGCCATTGCTCAAAGTTTAAAAGATCAGGGCGTCACCGAAAAAGATTTGAAAGCCGCTATTGATGAACTGCGCGGAGGCGAAAGCGTAACTTCTGCAAGTGCCGAAGAAACCTACAACTCCTTAAATCAATATGCCCAGAACCTCAACCAATTGGCGATTGACGGAAAATTAGACCCCGTTATCGGACGTGATGAAGAAATTAGAAGAATCTTGCAGATTCTTTCGCGTCGAACCAAGAACAACCCCATGTTGGTGGGCGAACCCGGAACGGGTAAAACCGCTATTGCCGAAGGATTGGCGCACCGCATTGTTGACGGTGATGTACCCGACAACTTAAAATCTAAAATTATTTTCTCTCTTGATATGGGTGCCCTCATCGCAGGTGCGAAGTATAAAGGAGAATTTGAAGAGCGCTTAAAAGCTGTTATCAAAGAAGTAACCTCGAGCGACGGCGACATTGTGCTGTTCATCGATGAAATCCACACCCTAGTCGGTGCCGGTGGCGGACAAGGTGCTATGGATGCTGCCAACATTTTGAAACCCGCTTTGGCCCGCGGTGAACTCCGAGCAATTGGTGCCACAACCTTGGACGAGTATCAGAAATACTTCGAAAAGGACAAAGCATTAGAGCGTCGTTTCCAACGGGTTATGGTTGACGAACCCGATATTGAAAGTGCGATTTCTATCCTTAGAGGTATTAAAGAAAAATACGAAACCCACCACAAAGTTCGCATCAAGGACGAGGCGATTATCGCGGCGGTAGAATTATCAGAACGCTACATTACCAATCGCTTCTTGCCCGATAAAGCCATCGACTTAATGGACGAAGCGGCATCGAAACTGCGGATGGAAATCAATTCGAAACCCGAAGAATTAGACGTATTGGATAGAAAAATCATGCAGATTGAAATTGAGATTGAAGCGATTAAGCGCGAAGACGACGAAGAGAAGTTGAAAGCCCTGCGTTTAGAAGTTGCCAACCTCAAGGAAGAGCGCTCCGAACTCAACGCGCAATGGCAAAGCGAAAAAGAAGTTGTGGACAACGTTCAGCATTTGAAAAAGCAAATCGAGGAATTCAAACTCGAGGCCGAACGTGCCGAACGCGAAGGCGACTTTGGCCGTGTTGCTGAATTGCGATACGGAAAAATCAAAGAAGCACAGACAGAACTCTCGAAGCTCGAAGCCCAATTGGCAGAAAAACAGGATGGCTCCTCGCTGATTAAAGAGGAAGTGGTCCGGGAAGACATTGCAGAAGTAGTAGCCAAATGGACCGGAATTCCGGTGACCAAGATGATGCAAAGCGACCGTGAAAAGCTTTTAAAGTTAGAAGATCACTTGCAAAAAAGAGTGGTTGGTCAACGCGAAGCCATTCAAGCGGTGAGTGACGCCGTGAGAAGAAGCCGAGCCGGACTTCAAGACGATAAAAAACCGATTGGCAGTTTCCTATTCCTCGGAACGACCGGTGTTGGTAAAACCGAATTGGCAAAAGCCTTGGCAGAATACCTCTTCGACGATGAAAGCGCGATGACGCGAATCGATATGAGTGAATATCAAGAACGCCACAGTGTGAGCCGATTAATCGGTGCACCTCCAGGCTATGTTGGCTATGACGAAGGCGGACAATTAACCGAGGCTGTTCGGAACAAACCCTACAGCGTGGTGCTTTTGGATGAAATTGAAAAAGCCCATCCCGATACGTTCAACATTTTATTGCAAGTATTGGACGAAGGCCGTCTGACGGACAACAAAGGACGATTGGCTGATTTTAGAAACACCATCATTATTATGACCAGTAATATGGGAAGTGAAATCATCCACGACAGATTCCAGAGTGTTGTCGATCCAGATGCGGCCATGGAAAGCGCGAAAGTAGAGGTACTTGGATTGCTTCGGAAAACGATGCGTCCCGAATTCCTTAACCGAATAGACGACATCATTATGTTTTCTCCTTTATCGCAATCGGATATACGCCAGATTGTAGCCTTACAGCTGCAAAACACGTCAGACATTTTGAGCAAGCAGCACATTGTTTTAGATGCTACAGATGAAGCCATCACCTATCTTGCAAAGCAAGGTTACGACCCACAATTTGGTGCGCGACCTGTTAAGCGTGTCATCCAACGCGAAGTGCTCAACAGTTTATCGAAGGAGATACTCGCTGGAAAAGTAACGACAAACAGCGTTATTCTACTCGATAGTTTTAACGATAAGTTGGTGTTTAGAAATCAGGACGACAAGTAGGCATTTTTAAAAACTTGGCTAAAAGAGAAAAAACTCCTGCACCATGGGTGCGGGAGATTTCTTTAGGATTGAAAAAAAGAAATCCACCAGAATTCATTTTTTATCACTTCTGGCGGATTTCCTATTGAGAGTCAAAGCTTAGTGATTACTACCACTCTCTAATTTCATTTTTAATTTCTTCTTTAGACTTACCAAGTTTTTCTTGAAGTCGACCGAGAAGTTCATCGGATTTACCTTCGGCATATTTCAAATCGTCGTCGGTTAAATCAGCATATTTCTGCTTAAATTTACCTTTGATTTGTTTCCATTTACCTTTAAATTGATCTTCGTTCATAATTTCTGGTTTTTAAGATTTGTTATTTATTATCTATTGTGTAAATATACAGGCTATATATCGTTATTTGCGATAAAGAAATCCCAATAAATATATATAAACTGTTATAGTTTTTTCAATTTTATTAAATTATTCACAATTCCCACTTTAGAAACCACAATAGGCTTCCTACCACAATAATTATTATAATTTTGCAACTATGGCACTTCAAAAAAATATCAAGATAAAAAACCGCAAAGCGCGTTTTGAGTACGAGATTCTCGACACGTATAACGCAGGCATTGTTTTGAAGGGAACTGAAATTAAAGCAATTCGAGAAGGCAAGGCCTCTATTGCCGAAAGTTTCTGTGAGTTTCAAGATGGCGAATTGTTTGTCATCAATATGACCATACAGCAATACAGCCACGCCAGTAGTTTTACACACGCACCACGCAGCGAACGCAAACTGTTGCTCAATCGACGTGAATTGCGAAAGCTGGAAAAAGAAGTGAGAAATTCGGGGCTGACAATCGTACCGTTATTGCTTTACACCAACGACAGAGGATTGGCCAAGATTCAAATTGCACTGGCGCGCGGTAAAAAACAATACGACAAACGCGAGGCTATCAAAGAACGCGAGACGCGGGTGAACCTCGACAGGATCAAAAAAGCATTCAACAATTAAGTAAGAATGCTTTTCTTTAGATAAATCATCTATGCCTTTGTAAACCACCTTGGTTGTTTTTTAGCTACCCTATTGACAACATCAAAATACAGATGTTGAACCCATTTCAAGATGCTGCCCAAGTTGACGTTTTACAACATCACATTGCATATTGTTGACTCCATGTCCTATCCCTAACCCTTCCCCGAGGGAAACGAGTATGTTGGGTTCATAGGAAAATGCATTTGATCTGAATTAGACAAAACGTTCTTTCGATACTAGGGGTTAAAGAATGGAGCCTACCTATATGTAGAACTCCATCAAAGTTCAACTTTCTCAATTTCAAATTATAAAAAAAGCATGCGACCATTACGTTGCATGCTTTTCTATTAATGGGTTATCGGATATTTTAGATGTCCAACACTTTAGTTTCCTACTTCACTGATAAATTTTATGCGGTATAATCGCAATTCCTCTTCTTCGTAATCGCCATCGAATTCATCCATGGCTTCGGAAATTTTATCGGTATCGGCTTCCAAAAAGTACTCGTGGAGATCTTCTTGATCGTCTTCATCCAAAATTTCATCAATCCAATAATCGATGTTTAATTTGGTTCCGCTATAGACAATGGCTTCCATTTCCTTAATAAACTGAGGCATTTCCAGTCCTTTTGCGCCCGCGATGTCCGGCAGAGACAACTTGCGATCTACGTTTTGAATGATGTAAAGCTTCAATGCACTATTACTTCCCGTTGTACGAACGACGAAATCTTCCGGTCTAATAATATCGTGTTCTTCAACATAGTCGGCGATGAGTTTTATAAAAGGTTTTCCATATTTTCTGGCTTTCCCTTCTCCCACACCAAACACATTCGACAATTCCTCTAAGGTCACCGGATATTTTAACGCCATATCCTCCAAAGAAGTCTCTTGAAAAATTACAAAAGGCGGAAGGTTTAAAGTGTCCGCTTGTTTTTTCAACTTTTTTTTAAGCAGCTCGAAAAGGGCTTTATCCACCACTTCTCCGTTGCTCGCTGCCCCACTAATTTTCTCGATATCTTCCTCAACATACGAATGGTCTTCCGTCATCATAAAAGACGTGGGCGACTTCAAAAACTCCTTGCCTTTATCGGTGAGGTGAATCACGCCATACGTCTCGATATCTTTCCGCAGATACCCTGCCACCAAAAGTTGTCGGAGCAAGGCCATCCAATAGGAAGCCTCCTTATCACTACCACCACCAAAAAATGGAAGTTTGTCCGTGCGATGCGATTTGATAAGGGCATTGGCTTTACCGATCAGCACGTTGACAATTTCTTTAGAGCGATATTGCTCATTGGTTTGGGCGATGGTTTGCATCATTTTTTCAGCCTCCTCCTTCGCTTCGTGTTGTTTTTTAGGGTACCTCATGTTGTCGTCCATCATACCCCCTTCACCTGTTTCGTTATCGAATTCTTCTCCAAAATAGTGCAGGATGAATTTTCGTCTCGATATCGAAGTTTCGGCATAACCGACCACTTCTTGCAACAACGCATACCCGATTTCTTGTTCCGCCACGGGTTTTCCGCTCATGAACTTTTCGAGTTTTTCGATGTCCTTATAACTGTAGAACGCCAAACAGTGCCCTTCGCCTCCATCGCGGCCGGCACGCCCAGTTTCTTGGTAATAACTCTCGATAGATTTTGGAATGTCGTTGTGAATCACAAAGCGCACATCCGGCTTGTCGATCCCCATCCCAAAAGCGATGGTGGCCACAACCACATCCACGTCTTCCATCAAAAACATGTCTTGGTGTTTGACCCTGGTTTTGGCATCGAGCCCCGCGTGATAGGGTACCGCCTTGACGCCATTTACTTGTAGAATCTTGGCCAGTTCTTCTACGCGCTTTCGACTCAAGCAATAGATAATGCCACTTTTGCCTTCATTTTTCTTGACAAAGCGGGTAATATCAGAATCTACATTTTTTGTTTTCGGACGCACCTCGTAGTATAGGTTGGGCCTGTTGAAAGATGCTTTAAAAGTATTGGCATCGGGCATCCCGAGGTTTTTCATAATGTCTTCCTGAACCTTGGGCGTCGCGGTAGCGGTTAATCCAATAATAGGAATATCCGATCCGATACGTTCGATAATATTTTTTAGGTTGCGGTATTCTGGTCTAAAATCGTGCCCCCATTCGCTAATGCAATGGGCTTCATCTACCGCCATAAAGGAAATCTTTTGCTTTTGAAGGAATTCGACATATTCATCTTTCGTCAGCGATTCCGGTGCGACGTACAACAGTTTTGTCACACCACTTTCAATATCGGCCATCACTTCCCTCACTTCGGTTTTATTCAAAGAAGAGTTGAGTACATGGGCAACACCGGTTTCTGAAGAATGGCCACGCAAAAAATCTACTTGGTTTTTCATCAAAGCAATCAAAGGAGAGACAACAATGGCTGTTCCTTCTTGCATTAAGGCCGGAAGTTGATAACACAACGATTTTCCACCTCCGGTAGGCATGATTACAAACGTATCATGACCAGCTAACACACTTTCAATCACTTCTTCTTGCAGCCCTTTGAATTGATTAAATCCAAAATGTTTTTTAAGTGCTGCATAAAGGTCTACTTCTGCCACTTTATTGTAAATTAAGCATTCAAATTAGTATTAAGTTTTGCAATACATTGTTTTAAGAACTAACAATTGTAATTTTGCAAATGTATCTTTCTGAAATTAAGTCAAAGGGTAAGATACAAAAATATTTTTCAACCCATTTGCTAGTTTTAAATATAATCATTTATCAAAAGACAGCAAACATACCTAAGCATAAAAATTTTGAAAACTCAAGAAAGAATTATCTCCATAGCCAAAAACACGATTGACACCGAGAGCAAGGCCATTGCGAAATTAAGCGATTATGTCGATGGTGAATTTGCTGGCGCCGTCACCTATATATTTAACTCTTCTGGACGCGTGATTGTTACGGGCATTGGCAAAAGCGCCAATATTGCCACCAAGATCGTGGCGACGCTAAACTCCACCGGAACGCCCGCTATTTTTATGCATGCTGCCGATGCCATTCACGGCGACTTGGGCACCATCCAAGAAGACGACACGGTTATCTGCATCTCGAAAAGCGGCAACACTCCGGAAATCAAAGTATTGGTGCCGCTCATCAAAGCCTTAGGGAATAAGTTAGTTGCGATTACGGGGAACTTGGAATCTTTTCTAGGGAAACAAGCTGACTATGTGTTGAATGCGCACGTTCAAAAAGAAGCGTGTCCAAACAACTTAGCCCCAACTTCGAGCACGACTGCCCAGTTGGTTATCGGCGATGCTTTGGCGATGTGTTTATTGGATTTGCACGGGTTTTCGAGCCAGGATTTTGCACGCTACCACCCAGGAGGATCTTTGGGGAAACAGCTCTACATGCGGGTGAGCGATCTTACGTCACTCAACGAAAAACCCGTAGTTACGCCCGATACCGATCTGAAAACCGTGATTGTCGAAATTACAGAAAAGATGTTGGGGGTGACGGCAGTGGTGGAAAACGATGCCATCGTCGGTATTATTACCGATGGCGACTTAAGGCGGATGCTCACACGTTCTGAGAACTTCTTAGACCTGACAGCAAAGGATATTATGACCAAAGACCCGAAGACCATCGACAACAACGCGATGGCTGTGGAAGCCATTAAAATGATGGACAACCACGGGATTACGCAAATTCTCGCACAGGAAAATGGAAAATATAGCGGCGTCGTCCACATTCATAACCTCACCAAAGAAGGAATTATTTAGCCGTGAGTTTATTTTCCAAGAAAACAAACCGTATTTTCGCGCAAGTATGTGGTGTCGCCACGATTTGTTCAATTTTTTAAAATGATGTTACGTTCCAGGGAACATGAAAAATCACAAGAAAGAAAATAAAGATACCAAAACGGACATGTCATTTTTAGAGCATTTGGAAGAGCTGCGATGGCATTTGTTACGCTCCACCATGGCCGTGCTTATTTTGGCGCTCGTTGCGTTTTTGTTCAAAGGTTTTATTTTCGACAACATTATTTTCGGCCCGTCGCACCCCGACTTCCCAACCTATCGCGCTTTCTGTAAAATCTCGCAGTCGCTCGGAATGAATTCGTTTTGTTTCGAAGAGATGCCCTTTCGGTTTCAAAACCTAAACATGATGGGGCAATTTTCTGCCCATATTTGGACGTCGATCTATGCTGGAATTATTTTAGGATTCCCTTATATCCTATACGAATTGTGGCGATTTATCGCTCCGGGACTTAAAAAATCGGAACGCCGATCGAGCCGTGGCTTTATCTTTGTGGCCTCCTTACTCTTCTTCCTCGGCGTCCTTTTTGGCTATTATATGGTCGCGCCATTATCGGTGACATTCTTTGGAACCTACCAAGTCAGCGCCACTGTCATCAACGATTTCGAATTGGGAAGTTATATCGCCATGGTCCGCACGTCGGTATTGGCAAGTGGTATAATGTTCGAACTCCCCATTATAGTTTATATCCTTACTAAAATCGGATTGTTGACTCCCGAAATATTACGGAAATATCGAAAAATTGCGATTGTTCTTATTTTAGCGCTATCAGCCATCATTACCCCTCCCGATGTCGCTAGCCAAGTTATTGTGTCAATCCCGATTGTTATTCTATACGAAGTGAGTATTTTCATTTCGAAAATAGTGGTCAAAAAAGAAAAAAGAGAAGCCGATGAAAGATCCAAATAACTCCGTCGAAGCATTTAATGCCTACCGTTCTAAGATGAACGAAAAACTGCTTGAAGACAACAATAAAATCATCAAGCGCATGTTCAACTTAGACACCAATGCGTTTAAAACAGGTGCGCTTTCTAAAAAAACCAAGGAATTGCTCGGATTGGGGAATTCGCTTGTGTTGCGATGCGACGACTGTGTGCGCTACCATTTAGAAGAGTGCCATTCGCTTGGTCTTAGCAAGGAAGAGGTTGTTGAAGCGATGAGTATTTCCCTACTCATAGGAGGCACTATCGTCATTCCACACCTACGGGTAGCCTTTGAATACTGGGAAGCTTTAGAAAACCAATAAAGTGCTATTTTTACATCGAAAAATTATACCGTACCTTTACGTCAACTTATGGAAAATCCGAACTCTAAAACACTGCGCGCCGAAAACCTAGTCAAATCCTATAAAGGACGAAAAGTGGTTAAAGGCATCTCCGTCACGGTCAACCAAGGAGAAATCGTGGGGTTGCTCGGTCCGAATGGGGCGGGAAAGACCACGTCGTTCTATATGATTGTTGGATTGATTAAACCCAACGGTGGCGAGATTTACTTAGACGGCACGAACATCACCAAGTATCCGATGTACAAACGCGCTCAAAATGGTATTGGATACTTGGCGCAAGAAGCGTCGGTTTTTAGAAAACTCAGTGTTGAAGACAACATTCTAAGCGTGCTACAGCTCACCAAACTCTCGAAGAAAGAACAGCGCGACCGTATGGAATCGCTGATTGAAGAATTTGGACTGGGCCACATTCGCAAAAACCGAGGCGATTTATTAAGTGGTGGTGAAAGAAGACGAACGGAAATTGCACGTGCCTTAGCCACCGACCCCAGCTTTATCCTTCTCGACGAACCCTTTGCCGGTGTTGACCCTGTTGCGGTGGAAGACATTCAGCGCATCGTTGCACAATTGAAAAGAAAAAATATCGGCATCTTAATTACCGACCACAACGTTCAAGAAACTTTGGCCATTACAGACCGCACGTATTTGATGTTTGAAGGAAGCATTTTAAAACACGGAATTCCCGAAGAATTAGCGGCAGATGAAATGGTTCGAAAAGTTTATCTGGGGCAAAACTTCGAGTTGCGCAAAAAGAAAATTGAGTTTTAAAGGCAATCTGGTTGTGCCTGAATTTTCGGACAAGCAATCAACATTTATACATTGACTCCTTTTGATTTTGAGACTACCGATAGCAGGATATAAGTTCCGATAATAATAGGTATTGCCCAATATTTAAAAGCAATTAAAAACACGGCACACAGTCCTAAAAAAATGTAGCGGACGGCATTGTTTTTTAAGTCCCACGTTTTAAACTTCAGTGAAAACAACCGAATTTCCGAATTCATGAGCACGCATCCCAGCACGGTAATCGCAATCAAAAACCACGGATTCAGAATGACTTGTGCGGCCCATTCGGAATATTGATATTTCAATATCAACGGAAGGCTCAATACCAGTAAGGCGTTTGCTGGTGTCGGGAGACCGAAAAACCCATCTGTTTGTCGCGTATCGACATTAAATTTAGCCAAGCGATAGGCAGCGGACACAGCGATAATCAACCCAAAAAGCGGTGCATAATTGGCAACTCCCACGTTCCATCCATCAGCAGACGCTATTTCCGACAGGGACTGTTTGCTGCCCAAAAAGCTAAGATTCATCAATTGAAACATCACCACTGCTGGCGCCAGGCCACTTGTAATTACGTCTGCCAACGAATCGTATTGCAGGCCAATTTCACTTTGTGCATCTAACATGCGCGCCGCCAATCCGTCGAAAAAATCGAAAAAGATTCCTAGAAAGACAAAGAATGCTGAAGTTGTTAAATCTCCCGACGCTGCAAAGAGCACAGCTACCGATCCGCATAACAAGTTAAGCGAGGATATCATGTTGGGAATCTGCTTAATCATATACTATAGTCTTATTTATTGGGTGCAATTTTCTTTTCCAGCGTAAAAATAAGAAAGTATTTCGCGCAATAACTGAAAAAACACAATATGTATTGAAATATAAAGTTTAATGTTTTGTAAAATTATCCCATCTTTGTTGAAATTTGCATCCTTGAAAGAAAAGTTTCTTATAATATTCTTTTTAATCTCTGCCTCGATTACAGCTCAAACTGCCCGAAAGTATTCGAACGAATTTCTTAATATCGGTGTTGATGCTGCCTCTTTCGGAATGAGCAATGCCGTCGTAGGCTCGTCTGCCGATGTCAATTCCGGCTATTGGAATCCAGCGGGATTGCTCGCTTTGGAAGACAGTCAGATTGCTCTTATGCACGCCGCATATTTTGCCAATATTGCCAATTACGATTATGCCGCCTTCGCCATGCCCTTAGACGACCTAAGTGCCGTTGGGCTATCGGTGATTCGTTTTGGGGTGGACGACATTTTAAACACTACCAAATTATTGGATGAGAACGGAGAACCCAACTATGCCAACATCTCGAAGTTTTCGGCAGCCGATTACGGCATCACTTTCTCTTATGCACGTCGATTGCCACTAGACGGTTTAAATTTTGGAATCAACGCCAAAGTAATTCACCGTATTATTGGTGAATTTGCGTCGTCTTGGGGTTTTGGTTTCGATGCGGGAATTCAATTTAGAAGCGAAAAATGGATGTTTGGCGCTATGGCAAGAGATATTACCACCACATTTAACACGTGGAGTATCGACAAGGAAAAGTTGGCAGACATTCAAGGTGCCGTAGATGGTCAAAACGAAGAAATGCCGGAAACCACCGAGTTGACACTTCCGAAACTACAGTTTGGAGTTGCACGAAAATTTGTTTACCGACACGACTTTTCATTGCTAGCCGAAGTTGACTTAAATTTCAGATTTGCCCAAACAAACGATATTGTCTCAACATCTTTTATGAGCATGACCCCCTCCTTGGGCTTGGAATTTTCGTATATCGATGTGGTGTTCGTGCGTGGCGGTGTTGGAAACTTTCAAAACATCAACCAATTAGACGGCAGTGATTCTGTAGGGTTTCAACCTAACATCGGCATTGGTTTCCGATACAAAGGCATTCAAATAGATTATGCCTTAACCGATATTGGCGACCAAAGTGCCGCACTTTACTCCAACATTTTTTCCCTAAAATTAGACTGGGGCATATTCCGATAACCCAGGTATATCTTCCGCAAACTTCCAAACTTTTATACATTGGTATTACAAGGGTTTATTATCTTTGACTCTTTATTTTTAGTTTTCTATTGTTATCAATTTCACTTAGTGAATTATGGTGCCAACTTAGGAATATAAAAAGATTAAAAAACCACTTTAATACCAATCTATATTGTGAAAGAGAACCTTTCTATTGCCATTCGGGCTGCCTTAGATGCAGGAGCAGAAATCCTCGAGATTTACGATTCTGACTTCGAGGTGGAAATTAAAAAAGATGATTCTCCACTGACCGAAGCCGACAAAAATGCAAATATTGCTATCAATACCTATTTAAAAACGACCAACATTCCCATCATTAGCGAAGAAAACAAACAGCTCGATTATGGGGCGAGAAAAAATTGGCAACGCTGTTGGATTGTAGATCCGTTAGACGGCACCAAGGAATTTATCAATAGAAATGGCGAATTCACTGTCAATATCGCACTTGTTGAACAAGGCACGCCAGTGATGGGTGTGATTTATGTGCCCGTTTCCAAAACACTTTATTTTGCATCCAAGACACTTCAAACCGCAAAGAAAATTACGTTGGCCTCCGAAGCAACTGCTGTCGCTTATATTCTGGAACACGCCGAAGAAATTCGGCCCCAAGCACCTACCGATGTGATCAAAATTGTAGGGAGCCGTTCGCATTTAAATAAAGACACCGAAGATTATATCGCCACGGTGGCCGAGGAATCCAAAAAGGAAGTCGCCATTGTTTCGAAAGGGAGTTCGCTAAAATTTTGTCTTGTAGCGGAAGGCAACGCCCACATGTATCCGCGTTTTGCACCGACTATGGAATGGGATACCGCCGCTGGCGATGCCATTTGCCGTATGGTAGGCATATCGGTCATCGACCAAACCACCCAAGCGCCTATGGAGTATAACAAGGCGAATTTACTAAACAATTACTTTTTAGTGCGTCCATGATAGGAAGATCTCGCAAAAGACACCTTATCAAATCGATTACTTGGCGGATCGTCGGCACAATCGATACTATTGTGATTTCGTGGATTGTTACGGGAAGTCCTTGGGTTGGATTGCAAATTGGGGGTGCAGAAGTTCTTACTAAGATGATTCTTTATTACCTGCACGAAAGAACTTGGTTTGCTATTAATCTCTCTAAATCAGGTGTTATTAGAGTAAGTCGGGTACGACATTTAATTAAAACCGTAACTTGGCGCGGTGTGGGAAGTTTAGACACAATGTTGTTAGCATGGTGGATAACCGGAGACCCCATGTCTGGCGCTCAAATTGGAGGAGCAGAACTTATAACCAAAATGGTTCTTTATTACCTTCACGAAAGAGTTTGGTATAAAACAAATTATGGACTAAAAGATTGACATTACACAGTATGGGAAAAAACATTTTTAAACACGAATTCAATATTAATCAAGATCATCGGAAGCAAATAAAAAACCACAATGCTTTTTTAATTTGGTTCACAGGATTATCCGGTTCGGGAAAATCGACCATTGCAAATGGTTTAGAGCAAGCGTTGTATGAGCGCAATATCCACACATATTTGTTAGACGGCGACAACGTGCGCAAAGGCATCAATGCCGACTTGACTTTCTCGCCCGAAGACCGCACCGAAAACATCCGCAGAATTGCCGAAGTAGCGCATTTAATGATCGATGCAGGTTTGGTGGTGTTGGCCTCCTTTGTATCACCTTACAAAAGAGACCGCGAAAACGTGAAGAATATTGTAGGATATAATAGCTTTGTAGAAATCCATGTCGCCACCCCCCTCTCGGAATGTGAGCGGCGTGACACAAAAGGACTGTATGCCAAAGCGCGAAAAGGGGAAATTAAAGATTTCACAGGGATTAACGCGCCTTATGAGGCCCCTACCCATCCCGACTTAGCAATAGACACCACGGATACATCTGTGGAAGAAGCAGTAGCAATGATTTTGAAAGCCATTGCAGACAAATTAAAATTAGAAAACGCGTAGTGTTATGAGCAAGTATTATTTAAATTATCTCGACGAATTAGAATCGGAAGCCATGTATATCCTTCGCGAAGTATATGCGCAATTCCAAAACCCCGTCATTTTATTCTCCGGTGGAAAAGACTCGATTTTGGTGACACACTTGGCCCAGAAAGCCTTCTATCCGAATAAAATTCCCTTCCCGTTACTCCATATCGACACGGGGCATAACTTTCCTGAAACCATCCAATTCCGCGATCAGTTAGTCGAAAAATTAGGCGTACAGCTCTTGGTCGGATCGGTTCAGAAATCCATCGACACCGGTCGTGTGGCCGAGGAACGTGGGAAACACGCAACACGAAATGCACTGCAGACCACCACGCTTTTAGACGCTATCGAGGAGAATAAGATAGATTGTGCCATCGGTGGTGGCAGACGGGACGAGGAAAAAGCCCGCGCGAAAGAACGGTTCTTTTCGCACCGAGACGACTTCGGACAATGGGACCCAAAAAACCAACGTGCCGAACTTTGGAACATCCTCAACGGGAAGTATTTTGAAGGCGAGCACTTCAGAGCATTTCCCATTAGCAACTGGACCGAAATGGATGTCTGGAACTACATCAAAAGAGAAAACCTTCAAATACCATCCCTCTACTTTGCCCACGAACGCGAAGTAGTTTGGAAAAACGATTCTTGGATTCCTGTTTCCGAACACCTGATTCGCGATGGAAATGAAAAAATAGAAACCAAACGCATTCGCTTTAGAACCTTGGGCGATATTACCATTACGGGCGGGATTGAATCGGATGCAGACACGCTCGAAAAAATTGTATTGGAAGTATCGGCGATGAAACAGACCGAACGCGGCAATCGTACCGACGACAAACGTAGCGAGACAGCAATGGAAGACAGAAAACGAGAAGGCTACTTTTAACTCCTTGACCAACGCAAACTAAAATCGAATCACAAACAATCAAATGAAAGACATGCAAATAGATCAAAACCAACTATTGCGATTTACTACCGCTGGGAATGTAGATGACGGAAAAAGTACCTTAATCGGTCGGTTGTTATACGACAGCAAAGCGATCTTCGAAGATCAATTGGAAGCCGTTGAAAACACGAGCAAGAGAAAAGGATTGGAAGGCGTCGATCTCGCTATGTTTACCGACGGCCTGCGCGATGAGCGCGAACAAGGGATTACCATTGATGTGGCCTACCGCTACTTCACAACGCCCAAACGAAAGTTTATTATTGCCGATACCCCCGGCCATATTCAATATACACGCAATATGGTTACAGGAGCATCGACGGCCAATGCCGCACTTATTCTCATCGATGCGCGCCACGGTGTTACCGAACAGACCAAACGGCATGCGTTTATCGCTTCACTGTTACACATACCGCACGTGATTGTGTGTGTTAACAAAATGGACTTGGTGGACTATTCCGAAGAAGTTTTCGAAGAAATTGTCTATCAGTTTGAGGCTATCTCATCGAAACTCTACATTAAAGACATTCGCTTTTTGCCCATTAGCGCCTTGTATGGCGACAATGTGGTGACGCGTTCCACCAATATGGACTGGTATCAAGGAGCGCCCCTGCTCCACAGTTTAGAAACCATGCACATCGGGAGCGACATCAATAAAATCGATGCGCGGCTGCCGATTCAAACCGTTATCCGGCCACAACACGGCGAATTTATCGACTACAGAGGCTATGCAGGTCGCGTGGCCAGTGGTATTTTCAGAACCGGAGACGAAGTAGTGGTCTTGCCCTCGGGCTTTAGCTCTAAAATAAAATCCATCGACACCCCAAAAGGATCGGTCGATGAAGCTTTTGCCCCCATGTCGGTATCGGTTACGTTAGAAGACGACATCGATGTGAGCCGCGGTGATATGATTGCAAAAAAGAACAACCAACCAACCGTTACCCAAGACTTCAACGCGATGATTTGTTGGCTCAATAGCAGCAAAGCAAAACCTCGGGCAAAATATGCCATCCTTCACGCCAATAACGAACAAAAAGCCATGATTAAAAAAGTGGTGTATAAAATTGACATCAATAACTATGCGCGGGAAGAAGAAGACAAGGATCTGAACATGAACGACATCGCTAGAGTCACTGTGCGTACAACCAGACCGTTAATGATCGACGAATACCGCGACAACCGCATCACCGGGAGTTTCGTCTTGGTCGATGAAGCGACGTTTGAAACTGTAGCAGCGGGGATGATTGTTTGAATTGAATGTGAGATTTGGACGTAGGACGGTAGGACTTAAGACGTAAGATGGTGTGGTTAGAGAGCAAAGAGAAGAAAGCTGAATAATGCACATTGAAAGTTGAACATAATTTTGTGTTTTTAAATACATTGGAATAACAGCTATGAAAGACAGCGATAGTAAAAATATAAATGACCTCGAAGCGCGTGTCAAGGAGCTTGAGAGTGTTTTGGACAGCAAGCAGATAATGATTGATTATTTGGAGAAGATGATGGAGATTGCGAAAGATGAACTTGACATCGACATCAAAAAAACTTCGCCTCCCCACAATCGACTGGTTCCGGTAAAACAAAGAAAAAATGAAATCGAAAAGCGCATGGACACGATGTCTTAAAAATTGCTAATCTTTGCTGTTATCTAAAAAAACAGACTCGAAATTCAAAATTACTACGAACACCCCATGTCCGCTAAAGCTTTATCGTAGCAGGACAACCGATAACTGACAACTGAAAACTGCCTCCCCGTGACAAAAAAAATCCAACTTTTATTTTTCCTGATTCTTTTCCCGTTACTCGCGAACGCGCAATACGGTGCCTTATCGCCTTCGGCCGAAATAAGTATTTTAACCATCGGCCCTGGGGAAGAATTGTACAACAAATTTGGCCATAGTGCTTTCCGCGTAAAAGATTCATTAGCGGGTGTGGATGTGGTGTTCAACTACGGCGTCTTTGATTTCAATACGCCGAATTTCTACACCAAATTTGCCCGTGGCAAACTCCTTTACGAACTGGGCGTGAGTTACTACCACGACTTTTACAGAAGTTATGTGGCCGAAAACCGGTGGATTAAAGAACAGGTCCTCAACCTGAACAAAGAAGAAAAACAAGCTGTTTCCGACTTTCTGTGGAACAACGCCCTTCCGGAGAACAAATACTACACCTACGATTTCTTTTACGACAATTGCGCCACGAAAATCCGTGATGTTCTGCAACTAACATTAGGTGACAACCTCGTCTATCACGAGGATCATATCGATACGGAATATACATTCCGCCAATTGATTCAAACCAACCTCAAGGCCAATACTTGGGGCAGCTTGGGTATCGATATCGGTTTGGGTGCCGTAACAGACCAACAAGCAACGCCAATTGAATATCAATTTCTACCTGAGTATGTCTATCAAGGAGCTGCCAATGCTACCATTAACCACAACAGCCGTACAGAGCCCTTTGTAAAATCGGATCGAGTGATTTTTGAAAACAAACCCGTTTCCGATACGAACAACTTTTTCAGCAGTCCGTTGTTTGTCTTTGGACTGTTTGGATTGGGCATCTTATGGGTCACTTATCGCGATGTAAAAAACAAAACAAGAAGTCGCTGGTTAGACGGCATCCTTTTCGGAATCACTGGATTGATCGGTGTTTTACTCACTTTGCTTTGGGTAGCCACCGACCACACTGCAACATCTCATAACTACAACTTGCTTTGGGCATTCCCTCTCAGCATTATCTTTGCCTATTTTATCTATGGAAAACACCCTTCTGTCATTGTCAGACGGTATGTGTTTCTGCTCATCCTCATGTTGGTTTTGTTGACCATACACTGGTTTTCTGGCGTGCAAGGATTCGCTATCGGATTGATACCCCTGCTCATTGCCTTGGCGGTGCGCTATGGCTATGTTACCTATTATATCGGAAAACGCGTAGGGCGCTAAACTGGATCCGTCGAGAGCATCCTACAACATATTGCGATAGAAAAAGACGCTGGGATTGAACCCACGCTGGGGTTCTAGACTATTATCGTGCAGTTTGCCCCAACCTGCACTGCGTTTGTTTGGGGTTATCCAAGTTGGACGCCTTCAGCGTCGAATCAAGTCTGCTTAAAAAAAACGAATCAAAGAAATACGAAGTTGGAAGTGCGAGGTACAAAGGTAACGTGTAGCTTCTGCGTACACGCAAAATCAGAACCTTGGTGCCCTTTGCGCCTTCTCTGTGTTCTTCGTGGTTACCCCGTCACTGTCCACGAAAAAACACAATCGTGCTCAGGGTTTTAATAACGATAACGAGGTCAAGAAATACACTGCGGTGTTTGATGTAGTACAAATCGTATTGCAGTTTTTCTAACGCGTCGGCTTCATTTTCTGCGTATCTAGATTTCACTTGTGCCCATCCAGTAATTCCAGGTTTAACGACGTGTCGCACTTCATAAAACGGTATCTTTTCGCTTAAGGAACTCACAAATTCTGGTCTTTCAGGGCGTGGACCAATCAAAGTCATGTCGCCTTTTAAAACATTGTAAAACTGCGGAACCTCATCAATTCGACTCCGTCGTAAAAACCAACCAAATTTTGTAATTCTCGAATCGCCTTTATGTGAATATTGTGCTCCGTTCATTTCGGCATTTTTTACCATGGATCGGAATTTATAAAGTTTAAAATGTTTCCCATTTTTACCTACTCGTGTTTGATGGTAGAGTAATGAACCGCGATTTCCGATGAGATTCCCAACTAAGACAATGGGTACTAACACCAAGCCGCTTACGATTCCCAATCCACTTAAAACCACATCGATTATCTTGTTAAAAAACAAGTAAAGTTTATTTCTATTACTCCGACTAAACGGAAAGTAGTTATAGAAATCTGTCTCGACGCGGTGTACAGGAATCCGTTGTGTCAAATCTTCATAGGCCGATGAAAATGAACGTACGGCCACACCTTTTTCTAACAGCACTAAGAGTTTTTTATTTAACGCTGCAGTTATTTCAGTCTCGATTCGTGATGCTACAACCACCTCAGATATAAATAATTCATCGACTACTAATTCTAACGACTCCAAGGTTACACGACGCAAATTGTCTGGTAAAGAAGACTCGTTTTCAGAGGTATCGAACACGCCCACAATTCGATAATTAGGGTCAGAACTATGAAGTGTATCTACAAACGTGATCATATCGTAACCATCGGCAATCAACAGAACTCGCTTATAAAACCTCGGGGTGGCGAATAAGGTTACATAAAAAAAACGCCACATCAGTAACGCAGAGATAATGGCAAGAAAAAAGAATACTATTTGCAGTCGATTTCCAGGTAATGTTGGTGTATAAACTGGTGTTAATAGATAAAACAATACTGTGACAAGTGCTGTGAGAATAACATTCTGCAAAGTAGTATCAAAGCGACTGGATTTTGGAAGATCATACAATTCAAAAATTGAACCGAATATCGAAAAATAAATGATCAGTACAATTATCGGAGACCAATTTTCGAAAGAAACCTTAAAGTAATCGAAATCAAAGGTCAATCGTGTCAGATATAAAACAACTAAAATAAATAAGACATCCATAACCCGAAGCAAAACCTTGCGTTCAGATATGTCGAAATGAATATTATTTTGGCTCACGACTATTAATTATAGAAAAAAGTACTTTACGCTCTTTAGGTAGCGATTTATAAATTATTATTTAACTTCAAATGAAATCAGAAAGAAAATCGTAATAAAAAACCAACATTTAATAGAATATTATAAATTTGGCTAATCAGAAACAAATATAATAAACTAAGTTAATACCTTATCAATAAGTGTAATCCACATTTTTTTTACTTTTTCCCAATCCATCGCCTCAATTTCAAGGCGAGCTTGTCTTGTAATTTGCTTCGTCAAAGTTAAATCTTCTACTACGTTTTCTATAGCTTTCACAAATGCTTCTAAATTGTTGGCAGGAACTAAGAGCCCTGTTTTTCCATCAGCTATCAAATAAGGAACGCCTCCTACCGACGTTGAAACCACAGGCATGCCAAGTGCCATGGCTTCCATGACGCTCACGGGCATATTATCAAAATTTGTGGTGTTTATAAAGATGTCGTATTCTTGCGACAACGCGATCCATTCCTCTTTATCAAGGACGCCTGTAAACGTAATCGGCAAGTTTTGATTTACTGCCATTGTTTTACAGGTTTCCATACTACCATCCTTATCGGGCCCAACCATACATAAACTTACAGGCTTTCCTCTTTTCTTCAATGTCTTTACTACTTCAAGTGCCAACATCGGGTTATATATCTCGGAAAAGGATCGTACCCATAATAATCGATATGACAATTGATCGCGCAGTTTAAATTCATACTTCTTAAGCGATATGGCATTGGGAATATGGGTGAGATTGGTATATCCAGCCTGTTCAAACTGCGATACCATAAAAACTGAAGGTGCCACATTGGTTATGGCACCACCAAACAGGTTTTGGCACAGCATTTTGTTTTTCTCTAATCGTCTAGGTAGGTTTCCACCATGGAGAACAGGGATATAAGGGATATTGTACCAACGACACAACTTAGCTATGGCTACGGCATAGTAGAAACTCCAAGTGCTATAAGTATCGATGATAACAAGGTCGATATGATTTCGTTGCTTGTAAGTGGTGAGCAACATATCCTGTAACCGACTGAATTTATTCCACTTGTCGGAAACAACACGCACCTCAAAACCTTCACGTTCAAGAGCTTGAGGGAGCGTGTCTGCGCTTGTCGGCGACAGCCCGCGACCCAGCAATTGATTTCCTACGTAGAGCAGTTTCTTTTTCCGATTCATAATTGACATTCAATAAGCAAAGTGCATAGACAAAAGCTGGTAGCGCTATCCGCATAGAGGAATGCGCAATAGTTAAAAACCAAAAGATCAGGAAGGGCCAGAAAAGCAAATTCCGTCTCCCTTGAAGCATCGTTATCATTGGTGCCAGGATAAGTGTAAGCAACGCAAAGATACCTAAGACACCGTGTTCTGCCAACGTACGGGTAATTTCATTGTGGGTCGGTAGATGAATATCTAATTCCTCCTCAAAATAAATTTTTACCCGTCCCGCTCCTATGCCCATAATCGGACTTCCTTTAAAGGCGTCAAATTCAGCTTCCAACAGTTTTGTTCTTCCCGTTGTAAAATCGCTTTTTTCTCTCCCCAAAGCATCTTTGTTGGTATAGCGATTCTCAATTAATCCACGGGTTTGGATATGTGTGTATCCCCATAAAGCAAGACCAGCGAAGACCAAAGTGAGTAATTTAAAACTCGGCTTAATCGAACCTCTTACCAATCCTGAAAGGTAATATATACCAATAAAAGCAAGTGCCATAATAACAGCTACAATCACGCCACCTCGAGAAAAAGTTAGGAGGGCACGATACGCCATAAGTGCCATAAAGAACAACATAACACCCTGAACAAGTGCATTTTTATAGGGTATGAAAAACCGAGTTAAAATAATAAAAGCCCCCAAGCCCAAAACGGTGGCTACTTGGTTTCCACTATAACCGCCAGAAAAATTGGAGTTGGAAGCGGTATTGGAAATGGTTTCTTGCACATCGGGCGAATAGAGTACAACATACACTACTGTAGTAATGATGGGATATACCATATAATTTAATATTTCCATCAACTGTTTGAGTGTCACCTTACGTCCAAACGCAAAGACTGCCGCTACACTTAAACAAAATGGCCCACTGAGGTTAAAAAGCACTGATTTACGGAAATCAATATCAAAAGTCAGTTGATTGTAAGACACTGCAATGGCAGGCAATAAAAAAAGAAAATAAAGAAGATAAGGCGCTGCATCTCGTTTAAAACCCAAATAGGTCATGCCCAATAAACAATAGAAAATAACAGCATATTTTCCGGTTTCCCAAAACACATAAGCTTTCGACATCCTAAAAAACACCTCAGCCCCTGCAATATAAGCACACGCCAACAACACCTGCTGCTGTTTGTCTTTACCTGTTATAATCCGGTAGGTAAAATAAATGAGGATTGCCACTAAGACTGGATTCATCAAATCGCGATTCAACGCCGCCAAAACGCCCAACCCTATGTGAAAAAGTATAGCACGAAATGGCTTTAAATGACTTAGGATGTGAAACTTAATCGTGATGGTGTAGTATTTTTATAATGATTAATTTTCGAATATTTCTTTTTGAATACGCTGTCGGTAGTGTTTAAAAGTAAAATTTCCAACACTTTCATACCCTGTTCGGGCTCGTGATTCTAAATCCGCTGCCGACATAGCCCCAACGTTGTCCAAGACATCTGCAAGGCCATTTGCGGAACACGTGTCTAAGATAAAGCCATTTTTTGAATTGACATACTGTCCGATGCTAGAAACGTCCGACACAATCGGAATACATCCAAAATTCATTGCCTCGGCAATAACTTTCGGAAAACCTTCAGACGCTGATGATGGCAGTAAAAAATAATGACATTGCTTATAAATTTTGAAAACGTCTGCTCTGTCTAAAAAGCCATGAAAAACAGCAGGCAGGTTGTGTTGTGCTGCAACTTCTTTGTAATGGACTCGCTTTTCCCCATCTCCGATAAAGTGGATGCGTTCCACAAAATCCAGATGATTAAAGTTTGCAAAGGCATCCAAGATCCGTTGCACGCCTTTGGCATCTTCCAAACGGCCTACAAAGCAGAACCGAAAGGGTGGCGTAAAGGTTTTGCTCTTGATTACTTTTGCGCCTTCTTCCCGTTCGGTCTGTGTCAGACACGGATTTTCAAAACTCAAACAGTGTTCGGGTTGGTCTTTCCAGCGTCCGTTGATGGTCACGATGCGCTGCTGCCGTTTCAACCACCACCGCTGTATGGCATATCCCGCAGGCGGATGGTCTTGCACCCAATTTCCCGCGTATTTAAACCAGCCTTTTTTACGGCTGAACCACGTCAAATACGGAATCACAATCACCCCCATTCCGGTCGGTGCCCGAAATTGAAACACATCGACCTTTTGCAACGTCTGCGCAATTGTTTTCAATATTGCCGGTGCCTGTAGCACGATGTTCAGCTTATTGAAAAGCCCAGGACCGCCGACGGGTTTTAGTGGCACAAAGACGATGTTTTCGTGTTGGTAGGGCAAGGCACTCGGTGGCGGGCTTTCGTCATAGCAAAAAGCCACATGATATATGGTGTCGAAGTCTTGCGCCAAGTGATTGATTTCACTAATCGTTGGCCCCCACCCGACAATATTGCTCTCGGCGTCCCTGTAATGTTCGGTATGTGAGATTATGGCCAGTTTCATGGATGTGCCGAAGTTAGTAAGTTTTGGAGATTATTGGGTGGAAATCGAAATCGAAATCGAAATGGCATAACCAAAGAGGGCGCGAGGGCGAGGTTGCGAGGGAGTGAAGTTTTATCAATAAACAATCTGCGAAAATCCGTTAAATACTCCTTGTTGCGTTCTTATAGTCTTCTCAGAGTAGCCATTTCTTTGGTTCGCTTGTGTTTTGGAACTTCCCTTCTCATATCCCAAATGAGCGGTCATTTCTGCTTTTAAAAGCGATTCTATCCCTCTTTTTAAAAGTTGATCTCTAACAATATAAAAATCTTCTTTGTTACTGATCTTGCCGATTAAGGCATCTAATTGGTTTTCTAATTCTGGATTCATAAGATTAAAATTTTAAAAGTAAATTTTTCCTATGAATTTCAAAATCATTTTTCGACTAATGTAGAAGTCAAAAACACAAAATATTTTACAATCCCAGATACGAAGTTAGAAATAAAGCCCAATCCGTCCTGTTTCCTGATTTTTGGCTCTTGCTTCCAATTGTCCCCCCTCAAACCAAACCGTCTTATGTCCTACGTCCTACCGTCTTAAGTCTCACCATTCCACCTCTCAAATCTCACGTCTCAAATCTAACAAAACCTCCAAATACCGCTCCATCACCTTATCCCACGTAAAATTCGTCGACCATTGCTTTGCTTGTTGCGAATAGACAGGGTAGTTTTGAAGAATGTCGGCAAGGGCTTGTTCCAGTTGATCTGGATTTTCATGCGCGATCAACCTGCCGGAAAATCCATCCTCGATTGCATCTTCGATACCACAGCCCAAGGCGCCGATGGCGGGAAGACCCAAGGCATTGGCTTCGAGGATAGCGATGCCAAAACCTTCTACGTCACCCGATGGCGTGGCTTCGCTCAACATGACAAACACATCGGCTGCTAAGAGCAAGTTGCGTTTGGTTGCCTCATCCACCCGACCGTGAAAAACCACTGCATCCGATACGTTTGCATCCGCCGCTATTTTTTCCAACTTCGAACGGTCTGTCGGAATGCCCACGATGTGATACTGTAGGTTTGGGTGTTTCTTCAGCAATACAGGAAGGGCACGAATTACGTTGTGCTGTCCCTTTCGCTGGGTGACATTGCCCACGGTAATCAATCTTGGTGCATGATGATTTAGTTTTTTTATGGTCTTCACTCCTGCTATTTCAAACCCATTCGGAATGACACATACGTTTTTTAAGTCGAGGTGGTCTGTTAATGATTTTGTGTACTGACTCACTGCCACAACCGTATGGAAGCGTTTTAAAGAAGCATCGGTCAGCTTCCTCAGGATGGCGCTTGACAATTGCATTTCCGTTCCGTGAAGGATGGCTACCAAGGGTTTTTTCCGAATCCCACGCAACAGCCCGCCCGTCCACAACGAAAACTTCCCCGACACCAAAACCACATCTGCTGTTTTCAACAAGCGTATTGCGGTTTGCAGCCGTTTGATGTATGTCCACAAAATCAAGTCGTTTCTTCGCACGCGGACTACTTCAAAAAGCTGTTCGGCATCAAACCGTCTTTCCTCTTCCCCATCGCGCGAACGCTGGTCGCAAATTACCTTTACTTGAAATCCTTTCTTTACCAGCCCTTTCGCCAACTGGTGCGCATGAATGCCAATGCCGCCTGGTTGAGGTGGGAATTCGGAGGTTATGATGAGGATTTTTTTCATGGGTCTCGGTTTGAGCATGCCTGAACAAGGTTGCCTTTTTCTGGTTAAAAATTTATCTTATGTTTCGGTTTATACTTCGTAAATCTCACTTCAACTTTGTACTTTTTTCACGCAGAAACCGCAGAGTTTTCCGCAGAAGTCGTAGTGAGTAATACTGGCAATTTAAATATCTCATTAAAAATCACTCTTTCAAAATTGCTGATTTATTCATCCTCTTAATCTTTTTTTGCAAAATCGTCCACTTTCCAAATTTCCAAATCTTTTAATTTTTTATAGTTTCAAAGAAGGAGGAGCTCCTCTCCACGTCTCTATGTTCTCCTGCAAATCTCGCAAATCATCGCAGATTTTTGTTGTGAACCTTCGATTATGAAACAGAACTTGATACGTTGCAAATCGCACTTTCAACTTCGCACTTTATCTTCAAATTAACTCATTTTCAAATTGTCAAATTAACCCCTCACCAAGTCTCCAAGTCGCCCCCCTCGTAGCTCGCCCCCTCACATCCCGCACCTCGCACCCCGCACTTCTCATCATAGCTCCATCACCCTCGCCCCCTCCCTCAGTTTCCGCGTTGCCAAACGCCAAGATATAATCACTTGCAACAAAATAAAAGGAAATATTAGAGCGGTAATCAAGCCTCCTAAAACCAGCATTCTTTTATTGCGTTTATATTTATAGGGTATGATAGACGGGGGCAGGGTTTTTAGCAATGCCAACCGAGCGCGTTTGTTCCCAAAGTATTTTCGGTATAAATAGAGCACGCTTGGAATCGGTCTTGGCGCCAACAGGTTCTTCGGTCGGAACGCGTCCCAACTGCCCATTTCGCGCAGGCCGCCGGAGCCCACTTTCAGATGCACCCGGCTGGCATGGGGGTTGGATATATTCTTATAGCCGTTTAGATAGGCGCGCAGTCCAAATTCGCCATCGCCCATACGTTGTTTTTCAAATTGCCGGTCGAACAAGCCGATGTCTCGAAACACGTCCTT
>Ga0209075_1000415_pt1 | contig 41218 bp, 34 predicted proteins | sample Stecom2011_FD_187523 | JGI IMG/M metagenome (GOLD analysis project Ga0209075, IMG submission 187523) | Agricultural soil microbial communities from Utah to study Nitrogen management - Steer compost 2011 (SPAdes) (version 2) | ecosystem: Environmental > Terrestrial > Soil > Agricultural land...
TTGTTTCGTAACGAATTTTGATAACCTTCCGCACCTAACGTTTTGATATATTCTAGTAATATATGCTGAATTTGATCTGGACTACTAAATACAATCTGTTGTCCGTTTAAGCCCCCTAACTTACCTCCTCCATGTGAGCGATAATTATTCGTGATCACCGCGTAGTGCTGCGTTGGATTTAATCGCGGTCGTGTGCTAACCCGTGCACCTACCGGTTTACGTGGATCAATGACATAGTCTAAGCCACTAAAAGTATCAAATTGATAGGCAGGATGATCTTGATTCACCCAGCTCCATGGGTGTTCAGGTTGCCCAGCTTGGACGCCAATGGCTGCATCTTCTAACCATTGTTGCAACATTTCGCCAGTGACGACGACCACATCTAAGTTATTAGCGTAACGATATAAATCGCCAATATCCCCCATCGTCAACGCTCCCGCAGGAATGACGGTAAAGCTGTCATCAGCATGATTCGCGGCATGAAACGGAGCAACTGCGCTGAGTCTCGGTAACTGCCCCCAGTCAGGTTGCTGCTGTGCCACGTAACGTTCGATATACCACAACTGTGCATCATGGATAAGCTGAGTGGCCAACGTTGGTTGTAAACGTGACCATTGGTGACTTAACTCTGCCTGCGTGTAGCCAATGGTTTGCTCCATATAAGCTAGAGTACGCTTGTGTGTTGGCTGCAATAGCTCCACCAGCTGTTGATCGCGATCTGCACTGATTGACACCACAGCCGAATTACTCCGTTGCACCTGCCATTGTTGTATTTCATCAGAATAGACGAGCTCAAAATCAATTACACCAAGGTGTTCGCCATGCACACCAGGCTGTACTGCTGGAATTCCAAATAAAGTCCCTTGTTTGGCATCAACACCGGGCAACTGTTCATAAACGGAAGTGCCCGGGAACAGTTCATGCTGGTGACCAAAAATAATCGCATCGATTCCCGCCACTTGTGCTAGTTCCCATACTGCTTGCTCAGCGTCATTACCATTAGAATTGTGTTTAGGCATGCCAGCATGCGCAACAAGCACCGTTAGATCGGGCTGGTGCATTTGCAGTTCAGCGATGGTTTGTTGAACTGCATCGAGCATAGGAATAACGACGATGTGATCACGTAAGTGGTGGCCGTTCCATTGCATGATTTGCGGGGGCAGTACGCCAATAAAAGCAATTTTTAAATGGCTACGCCCTGCTTGCTGAGCATGCTGTGGAAGTTCACGTTCTAATATCACGTAAGGATGATGGGTGAGCCATTGTTGAGCTTCGGCCGAAACTGGTTTCACGTTGGCAGCAAGGATCGGTGCGGTTACACCAGCATAAACCGTTGCGAGATAATCCAAGCCGTAATCAAATTCATGATTACCAAGATTAATGACGTCATAATTTAGCGTATTGAGTAATGCCGCTAAAGGGAGTGGCTGCTGTTGTTCTGCCGCAGCGACCATCGCGTCAGTTACGGGGGATCCTTGAATTAAATCCCCATTTTCAATAAGTATGCTTATATCCGCACCGCGCCGTGATTTTGCAATAATAGCGGCGGTATGCACCAATCCTTTTTGCTCAGGTTGCTGGGTAAAGTAATTAAAGCCAGTGAAATGTCCGTGTACGTCGCTGGTAGCAAGTAGTCTGACAGTAACTGGTTCGGCTACGGCAATATAACTGGACATGGCTAACCACCCCATTATCAACGTCCTGATGTGCACAATATACGCCCTATGCGTGACGCAGGTATGATGTGCTAGGTTTTTGCTGGGCGTTCAGCGGTTGAATACGGTTGAACATCACCTTAATCACATCATACTGCGGCAAAGTTTTGATATCAGAAAGCGGAAACGACTCTGCTAGCACCATACACTCGGCGAATTCACCATCGCTGCTTACCACAGCACAAACAGATTCAGCCAAACCTGAGTTTAAACGCACAAGAGTTCCTACTGTAAGCGTTGTTGCATCAGAAACATAGTGCTCTTCTGCTGTTTGAAAATACCAGCTTTGTGGCATTTGTGGACGCCCAAATCGTTGATAGATGGTATGGTTTAACGCAGCAGTAAAAGCAATTTGCGGGCTCACTAAGTCGCTAGCTTCTAATTGATCGAAGAGTGTTTGGAAATTCGTAGCATCTTCGAGTGAAAAAGGCTCATCCATTGGCTTTAATGGAACCAATCGCGATGCCTTAAAAGGCGCAGGATGCACTAAGCCTTCTGCAAGCTTAATCAACAGCTGTTCGTCATCAGCGTGATATAACCAACGCCATTGCGATGTCATGTGCACCCGTGTTGTCCTTATTTGTGTGGTCATTTTGCGGCGTATAAAATAGCCGAATTTATAAACGATTACAAGGATTTCACAATCCGGCTAATCAGTTTGGGACCGTGATAAATGAAAGCTGTATAAATCTGAACTAAGCTCGCCCCGGCGGCTAGCTTGGCTTGCGCAGCTGCGGGGCTATCAATTCCACCGACAGCGATAATAGGTAAGCGCCCTTGTGCATGTTCTGCAATGACTCGCACCACATGAGTGCTCTGCTCAAACAAAATAGCACCACTGAGACCGCCGGATTCATCAGCGTGAGGAAGTCCTTGCACAGCATCCCGGCTCAATGTGGTGTTGGTGGCGATAACAGCATCAATACCATGCTCTATTAGAGCATCAGTGATGGCTCGAACCCCCTCATCCGTTAAATCAGGGGCTATTTTTACTGCTAATGGCACGTACTTGCTATGCTGTTGCGAGAGTTGTTCCTGCTCAATTTTCAACGCTTTAAGTAACTCATGCAATGCGCTGCCATATTGAAACTCGCGTAAACCAGGTGTATTTGGGGAAGAAATATTGACCGTAATATAGCTGGCATAAGGGTACACTTTGCGCATACAGTGTTGATAATCCTGAATCGCTTCGGCGTCAGGAGTATTCTTGTTCTTACCGATATTGATACCGAGAACACCTCGGTAGCGCGCCGCTTTGACTTGTTCTACCAAGTAATCAACGCCGTGGTTATTAAAGCCCATGCGGTTGATAATGGCGTCTTTCTCAAGAATACGGAATAAGCGAGGTTTTGGGTTCCCTTCTTGAGCCACTGGGGTAACAGTACCAATTTCAATGAACCCAAATCCCATTTGTGCAAATGCATCGATACATTCGCCGTTTTTATCCAGCCCTGCGGCCAATCCAACAGGGTTCGGGAACTCGATACCCATCACCTTCACGGGTTTTGCAGGCACGCGCTGCCGCCATAACAAGGCGGCAGGAGTATTTGCAAACCGACGTAGTAAGTTAAGAGTCAATTCATGGGACTGTTCCGCATCTTTGCGGAACAGCCATTGGCGTATCAAGCCGTACATTTACACCTCAACTGTGGTGCAGTTGTGGTTTAGTAACGTCAGCTCTCGCAACGCCACCGAGAACTTAGCGAACTCATGAGTTTTTGATGTTTTAAAGTCAGAGAGCATATCTAACCAACGATTCACATAAACCTCATTTGCAGCTAACCATGACTCAACAATTTCTGTTGCCCCTTGGTTAGCGTCCGCAGCTTTCAACATACTGGTCGTGAGTGAACGCTGTTGCCAGTCAAGTTCTTCACGGAATGCTGCACGAGCTAGAGCTTGCCAGTGGTTATCTACCGGTTGATTATTAATTTGCTCTAAGAACCAATGTAATGATGCACGTGACCCCAAGTTGAAATACGCTGCAGCGACAGTACCCACCTTCAACTTAGTTTCATGGCTAATGTCAGCGATGTCTAAAGCCGAGAATAAGGTGCTAAGAATACCGATGTTATGCGCTAAATCAGCTGGCACGCCTTGCTCTATTAAGGCATTGATTTCAGCTTCAATTTCTTGACGCTCTTCAGCAACTAAGTAATCCAATACATTCTTGCGAAGGTCATCAAAGCTTTCTTGATAGAAATCTAAATGATCCTGAATAGTCACTAAACCTGGCGTACGGTGACGCAAGAACCAACGTGTCGCGCGGCGAACAACACGACGTAACTGGAACAACATATTGTTCTGCACTTCTGCTGGGAATTTATTATTTCCTGCTTCAACTTGCTCCATTAAGCCACGCAGGTTAAAGCATTCGCGTGCGATCACGTAGGCAGATGCAACTTCAGCTTCAGTTGCACCAGTCGTCTCTGCCTTACGATAGACGAAGTTTGGCCCCATATCGTTCACAATGTTATTCGCTAAGCGAGTCGCGATAATTTGTGCTCGTAATGGATGGTTCTCCATCGCCTCTGCATATTTTTCTTGCAGTGGTTTCGGGAACGCACTAACCAGTGAGCGTGCATGGAAAGGATCAGCCATGATCGCTTCATCCAGCAATTGCTCCTTCAATACCATCTTACCGTATGCTGTTAGTACGGCTAACTCTGGACGCGTTAAGCCTTTGCCATTGGCTTGACGTTCTGCTAATTCGTCATCATCAGGTAAAAACTCTAACGCACGGTTAAGCTGTCCTTCACGCTCTAGGTGATGAATAAAACGTTGGAACTCTTTAATTTGATCAGCACCACGGATGGCCGTCACTGAAATCGATTGTGATTGACGGAAGCAGTCACGAATGACAATTTGTGCTACCTCATCGGTCATGTCATAGAGCAATTTGTCGCGCTGTTCGCGTGTCAGCTGCCCTTTTGCAACCAGGCCATTCAAAAGAATCTTGATATTAACTTCGTTATCTGAACAGTTAACACCACCAACGTTATCAATAGCATCAGTATTAATGCGGCCGCCAGTTAATGCATACTCAATTCGACCTAGTTGTGTGAAGCCTAAGTTACCGCCCTCACCGACGATGCGTGCCCGTAAATCCTTACCATTAACACGGACTGAATCGTTTGCACGATCACCTACATCACTGTCGCTTTCTTTCGACGATTTAACATAGGTTCCAATGCCACCATTCCACAGTAGATCAACATCAAGTGTTAATAGCGCCTTAATTAGTTCAGTAGGCGTCATCGACTTCTTCTGGGTATTGAAGAGTTTCTTCATTTCAGGGCTAAGCTCAATGGCTTTGGCGCTCCGTAAGAAAACACCACCCCCATTTGAAATCAAGGATTTATCGAAGTCATCCCAGGTTGAACGTGGCAAGTAAAACAGACGCTTACGCTCTTCATAGGTTTTTGCGGCATCTGGATTCGGGTCAACGAAAATATGCATGTGGTTAAACGCACCGACTAAGCGCGTATGCTTGGATAACAGCATACCGTTTCCGAACACGTCACCTGCCATATCACCAATACCGACTGCAGTGAAATCAGTTGTTTGGCAATCAACACCAATCTCACGGAAGTGACGTTTAACAGACTCCCATGCGCCCCGTGCAGTGATACCCATTTTCTTATGGTCATAGCCTACAGAACCACCAGAGGCAAAGGCATCGCCCAACCAGAAGTTGTATTCAGCTGAAATACCATTAGCGATATCCGAGAATGTAGCCGTTCCTTTATCGGCGGCAACAACCAAGTAGGTATCGTCATCGTCATGACGAACCACGTTAGCTGGTGGCACTACTTCACCGTTGACAATGTTGTCGGTGATGTCGAGTAACGCACGGATGAAAATGCGGTAGCATTCTTTGCCTTCCTCAAAGAATGCATCACGGTCTTCAGGTAGATTCTTACACACGAATCCACCTTTTGCGCCTACAGGTACAATAACTGTATTTTTAACTTGCTGTGCTTTAACTAAGCCTAACACCTCAGTACGGAAATCTTCGCGGCGGTCAGACCATCGCAGACCACCCCGCGCAACTTTACCACCACGTAGGTGGATACCTTCAACCCGTGGAGAGTACACGTAAATTTCATATTTCGGCAGTGGTAATGGCATCTCAGGGATCAGTTCTGGCATAAACTTCACTGAAATGTACGGTTTGTCACGGCCTTTAGCATCGTTCTGGAAGAAGTTGGTGCGTAAGCTTGCTGAAATCAGCTCAACATAGCGCCGAATGATGCGGTCATCGTCAAGGTTTGCTACGTTTTCCAATTCAGAGCTAATACGATTTTCAATCGCCTCGATTTTCTTATCACGGCTCGTTTCGCTTGGATCAAACTTGGTATAGAACAACTTAACGACCAACTTTGCCAACAGTGGATACTTGGCGAAAGTGCTTTCGATGTATGCTTGGCTGAAAGTTGTGCCAGTTTGCCGCATGTATTTAGCAAACATCCGTAAAATGGTGACTTGACGTCCAGTTAATCCAGCGCCTAACACCAAGCGGTTAAAACCGTCGTCTTCGTAATGACCATCCCAAACTTGTGCGAACGCTTGCTGGAACAACTCCCGACCTGTTTCTAAGTCAAGATTGTCATTACTATGTAGCATGTAGAATTCTAGAATCCAGAATACATTGCCATCGGTTGTTCTGATTTCATAGGGGCGCTCGCCCACAATGCGTAAACCAAAGTTTTCCAACATTGGCAATACATCAGACAAATGGATTGGCTCATCTTTGTGGAATAGCTTCAACCGAACACGTTTACTCTGCTCATTTTCTTCCCGTGAGCGATAGAACAGCATACCCAACTTGTGTTCGTCGTCTAACTTTTCAAGCTGTGCGATATCAGCAATAGCCACTGATGGTAGAACTTCTTCTTTATAAGCTCGAGGGAATGCATTTGCATACTTCTTGTTCAGTTCGTTTGCTTTTGCCTCACCGAAAGTGCTGCTTAAAATACGTTCAAAGTTATCTTCCCAGCTACGAGCTGCTTCAATGAGATTAGATTCGAGTTCTTTCACGTCAATATCCTGTACAGCGGCGGTTAAACGAACTGTGTAATGCGTTCTCGCCAATGGTGATTCCGAGAAATAAGTAGTGAAGTCAACGTCGCTATCACTGCCAAACGTTTGCTTAAGAATTTGTTGCGTTTTCTGACGGAGCAAAGTGTGGTAGCGCTCTTTTGGCACATAGACCATACACGACGCAAATCGCCCGAAGATATCGCGCCGGACAAACACGCGAGTAATGTCGCGCTCACGCATTTGTAATACACCTAGGCCGACCTCAAGCAAATCGCTTTCAGACGCTTGGGCAATTTCATCACGTGGATAGGTTTCGAGAATATTTAAGAGCGCTTTCGCAGCGTGTGAATTAGGTGCGAATTCAGATGCCTCTATGACACGTCGCACTTTATCACCCACTAACGGAATTTCACGGACGCTATCATTATAGAAACTGCTCGAGTACAACCCGATAAAGCGATCTTCGCCGATCACATTGCCTTGCTTATCGAATCGTTTGATGCCGATGTAATCGCAATAGGCTGGGCGGTGCACGCGTGAACGTGTGTTGGTTTTGGTTAACAGCAGCAGAGTATCGTCAAACGTCATCGTCTGTGCTACTTCCGGTAACGATGATACCAAACGCCCCTCTTTGTTGATGCTCCGACGCATCAAGCCTAGGCTGGAGTCGGTATCCTGCAAAATAATGTGATCGCCATCAACGGTTTCGAGGTTATAGCGACGATATCCCATCAGGGTAAAATTGTCCTTCGCTAGCCAAGATAAGAATTTTTGCGCTTCTGCGAGTTGTTGTGGGTTGCCGCTGTACTTTATATCATTCAATTCAGCTGCAATCTCTTCCATACGAGTACGCATGGGCAACCAGTCCCGAACCGTTAAACTCACCTCTTCCATGACCGAAGCTAATTCATTTTTTAATGCTTTAATTGCTTTAGCCGTGGTTTGGCGGTCGACTTCAATTAAAAATACCGTATCAACTTCGTTATCAGCATTGCGGGTACCGGCTTTGAGCAATTCAATAATATTATTATCGGCATCACGTTTGTGACTAATCGGTAGATGTAACAATAGATGTGAGGTGATACCCAACCGTGATAAAGCCATCCGTACTGAATCAACCATAAATGGGCTATCTGACTGGATGATTTCAATAATGGTGTGAGCTGACTGCCAACCGTGCTGCTCTACATCTGGGTTATATACTTTAATGAGAGCTTTTTCGCCCGGTACGTAACTGTTAAATGAATGCCAAAGGCCCATTACTGCACCATATAAGTCACTATCGATTCGTAGTGACAGATCAGCAGGTGAGATGTTGCGAAACAACCTCATGGCAAAATCAGTAATTAATTCCGCTCGCTCGGAGTTTCGATGCTGAATAATGTCAGCCACCTTTTGTAATACAACGGGAATCTGGCCTTCGCCAAACGCATTCATGATGGTGTCCTTAACGTGATAGATATAACGAAGTTATGATGCTGGCTTAGATGCCCCATCACCCTACGAAATAATTACCATTATTGTCGGACATTTAGGTTGGTTATTCAACGCTTATTATTAGGATTTAATGAGTGTTCAGACCAGGTATTTCAAGGTTTCGAATGATTATGGGATAGCGCTGCATGATTATATTCACCGCTGTTTCCAAATCAATCAGTTACGGCTAAACTTTGACCAATCTTTTCAACCAAATCGACAGCCAAATTAGGGAGTTGCTGAAGCTGCTCAAGCTCTCGTTTCATCAGTTCTTGCCGTTTAGCATCGAATCGACGCCACTGTGTTAAGGGCGTAATCAGACGCGCCGCCACTTGCGGATTCTTATCATTTAGATAGCGAATCATCGCTCCTAACAGAGCATAACCGCCCCCACCTTCCTGATGAAATTGCAGCACATTACGGCTGAAGCTGCCCATCAACGCGTATTGACGATTGGGATTATCCCAATCAAAACAAGCATGCTGCTGCAGTTTTTGTACTCGTTCAACCCCATTACCTAATGGGCTACTCGCCTGAATTGCAAACCACTTATCAAGCACTAAAGGATAGTGTTGCCACTGCTGCTCAAATGCCTCTATAAGCTCTTGTTGACATGGCAAACCGCGGTGTACTGCAAGCTGCAAGGCGTGCTGCTGTGCCGTCATGTTATCTGCTTGCTTATAGTGCTTAGCAACATCTTGGCTATAGTTGGTTGGTTCTAGCAACACGAGATAATCAAGCGCTGTGTGTTGCCAGCAGCGCTGCGCTATCGCAGCGGCGTTAAGTTGATACGGTTGCTGTAGCCGTTGCTCCCATACTTCCATAAATATATCTGCTAATCCTACCGCCAGCTGCTGTTGTAGTTGCTCTATCGCGTCATGCAACGCGATAAGAGGAGCCTCACTCGGGTAAAACTCTGTCATCTCGGCTAAGGTAGGTACGGTGAGAACAAGTGATTTCAATGCTGGATCAATGTCAGCTCGAGCAAAGTGGCTAAATGCTTGGAGCACGTCAGTTGGCAATTCCAGCGGTTTTTGCCCGGCTACTGCTTGCTGAATGAGCGTTTGATAGATCGATTGTACCGCTTCCCAACGGGTAACTTCTTGGTGGGCATGGGCTAATAAGGTTAATTTGTCGGCGAAAGTTGCGTTTTCAATCAGACGCACTGGCGCAGTGAAGTTTTCTAACGCTGCCACAACAGGTTTTACCCTTATTCCTTGTAACACAACCTCTTGTTGTACATCTGTAAGTTCAAACAATAAGCTACCTGATTCATGTGGCTGCAAGCGTGGATGAGTCACGGTCAATAACTCCCCCGTAGGCGTATAAAAGCTCAATAGCAGTGGAATATGTAGCGGTCCATGATGGGGAGGTGTTGACATGCTAGGTAGCTGTTGAGTAAAGCGCAGCCGTAACTGTTGTTGCTCTGCATCATAATCACAATCGAGTCTTACCTCTGGCGTACCTACTTGGCTATACCAGCGTTGAAATTGAGACAGATCGCGTTGGTTGGCGGCAGCCATAGCGGCGATGAAATCATCACAAGTGACCGCTTGACCGTCATGCCGTTCAAGATACAGTGCCAAACCGGCTTGGAATCCGCGTTCACCAAGTAAGGTGTGTAACATACGGATCACTTCAGCGCCCTTTTCATAAACGGTCACTGTATAAAAGTTATTCATTTCAATAACTTTTTCAGGTCGAATGGGATGCGCCATAGGGCTGGCATCTTCATTGAACTGTTGGGTTCGCATGGTTTTAATCGCAGCAATGCGGTGCACGGCACGTGACCCCATATCTGCACTAAACTCTTGGTCACGGAAAACCGTTAAGCCTTCTTTTAGGCTGAGTTGGAACCAATCACGGCAAGTGACACGATTACCTGTCCAGTTATGGAAATATTCGTGGCCAATCACCGATTGAATATTTATAAAATCCTGATCCGTTGCTGTAGCTTGATCAGCAAGTACATAACGGGAATTGAAGATATTGAGCCCCTTGTTTTCCATTGCTCCCATGTTGAAAAAATCAACGGCGACAATCATATAAACATCAAGGTCATACTCAAGACCAAATCGTTGTTCATCCCACCGCATGGCATCTTGCAATGATTCTAATGCGTATTTCGCACGCAATAACTGGCCATGTTCAACGTAACACTGCAATCTCACAGTACGTTTACTGGCTGTAATAAATACGTCTTCTAAACAGTCAAAATTACCAGCTACAAGGGCAAACAAATAGGCAGGTTTTGGAAATGGATCGTGCCAGGTTACCCAATGACGACCATCATTATTATTACCGCTAGCAACACGATTACCATTACTAAGTAGTTGCGGGAAGCGCTGTTTATCGGCCACTATGGTGGTTTTAAACTCAGCTAAAACATCGGGTCTATCTAAATAATATGTAATTCGACGAAAACCTTCTGCTTCGCATTGAGTACAAAATGCCCCTGCGGATTGATACAACCCTTCTAATGCTTTATTGGCTGATGGATTGAACTGTGTTTGCACGAGCAGTTCAAACGGCTCAGCAGGAACATGCGGCAGAATTAGCTGATGTTCAGTTATACAATAGTCTGTGGCTGCCAGGATAACCCCATTCAGCTCGATGTGTAGAAGTTTGACGCCGACACCGTCTAACACTAATGCAACGCCTGGATGTTGCGGCAGTATTCGCATCCGATTGGTGACTATGGTCGCCGTATCATCTAAAGCAAATGTTAATTCAGTTCGCTCAATCAAGAATTCAGGCGCCCGATAATCACTGCGGAATTTCGGTTGCGGTACTGCCATAACCCCAGGTTCCTTTTTATTTATACAGCATTAGGTTGCGTTGTTGCCGGTAGTCGTAAAATACGAATACCAGTATAGGCATAGAACATTGCAACGAGCGGAGTTAACCAATTAAATATTGCAAAAGGTAAATAAATAAATGGACTCACACCTAAGGTGGCCATCATAAAGGCGCCACAGGTATTCCACGGAATTAATGCCGACGTTAAGGTTGCACTATCTTCTAACGTCCGTGATAACAAACGTGGATCGAGACCTCGGCGCTCATATTCTTCACGGAACATACGGCCAGGTAAGACAATCGCCATGTATTGATCTGCTGTTAATACGTTCGCGCCAAAACAAGTAAATAACGTGGCAGTGACCAGTCCACCAAGTGATTTGATATAGCCTAATAGCCCTTCGATTAAGCGTTGGAGAAGCCCAAGCTTTTCCATAATGGCACCGAACGTCATGGCACTGAGAATCAACCAAACGGTATTAAGCATACTCGACATACCACCGCCACTGAGCAAGCTATCCAGCTCCGCCGAACCGGATTCAATAACAACGCCATCGGTTAACGCATTCCAAACGACCTTTAAACTAGCCAGCGCCCCACTTCCCCCGTCCTCATCAATGAGAGAGTTGATGATCTCAGGTTGGAATATAACAGCCCAAATACCGCCTAGTAATGCGCCGAAAAATACTGTTGGCAGTGCAGGACGTCGGGATGCTGCTAAGTACAGCAAGATCACCAGGGGGATTAGCATTTCCCAGCCAATATTGAATGTATTACGGAGTTCTAACTGCATCCGTTCAAGCTCGGCAAAACTCACCGTTGTGTCAGTATTAAAACCGAGTAACAGAAACACAATTAAAGCAATAATAAACGCCGGACCTGCTGTGTACGCCATGTATCGAATATGTGCAAACAACTCTGTTCCGGCAACGGCTGGAGCTAAATTCGTTGTATCTGAAAGGGGTGACATCTTATCGCCAAAATAGGCTCCTGAAACTATGGCTCCGGCGGTTATTGCAGGAGATAGCCCCATCCCCACAGCGACCCCCATTAAGGCAACCCCTACTGTTGCGGCAGTTGTCCAAGAACTTCCAATAGCTAACGAAATAATACCGCATATCAATGCTGATGCGGCATAAAACCAACTCGAATCAAGGAGTTCCAAACCATAGTAAATCATGCTCGGAACCGTACCAGCTAACAGCCACGTACCAATGAGTGAACCGACTGCAAGGATAATCAGCATTGCCCCTAAGGCGACAGAAATGCCTTCCCGAATGCCCTGTTCAATCTCCTCCCAAGTGAACTTATTACGAAAACCAATAGCTATAGCGACCCCTGCAGCCAACCAAAGGGCAATTTGGTTCGGCCCATACGATGCATCCTCACCGTATAAATATACGGACACTACCAACATAAGAATAAGAGCTAGCAGCGGAATTGCTGCTTGGAGCATCGACGGAGTCCTGTTCTCGACCGAGTTGTTATTTTGCATAGTTATTCTCTAACTCAAAAAATTTAGAACTGAATGATACCGATCAGTTGTAAGAAAATCAGAATAATTGCTATAGGCGCCAGATAACGTACGACAAAATGCCACAGGTTAAACCGGCGTGGGTTAGTATTCAGTTCCTCTTTTGTGTACTGGGTTTTCATTACCCATCCGACAAAGATTGCTAGTAATAGACCGCCGATTGGTAACAATATATTGGACGTCAAATAATCAATCACATCAAAAATAGACGCCAATGATTTCCCTGCTACCTGCCAATTGAGTTGGGTCCAACCTGCGCCACTAAAACTAAAAATAGTCAGTTGCCCTAATCCCCACAATACGCCAGCTGCTAAAAATGTTGCTCGCCAACGGCTTAACCCGAAGCGTTCTTCACAAAATGCAACACTCGATTCAATCATGGCAATGGCGGAGGTGAAGGCAGCAATCACTAGCATCACAAAGAACAAGGTACCGATAAATGCCCCGGCCGGCATGGTACTAAATGCGATAGGTAAGGTTTGGAAGATTAATCCAGGCCCTGCTCCAGGGGCTAATTGGCTGCCAAACACGATTGGAAAAATAGCCATACCAGCCAGTAAAGCGACAAAGGTATCGGCAATTGCAACCCAAATGGATGTGCCAATAATTGAGGTCGACTTAGAGACATAAGCACCATACATAATCACCACACCCGATGCTAAACCGAGTGAGAAAAACGCATGTCCTAAGGCAACTAGTACACTATCTATGGTGAGCTTGGAGAAGTCAGGAGCGAACATGAATTGAACTGCACCGGCAAAATCCCCCATGTAACCTGCATAGATTGCAAGCACAATGAGTAGCATTACCATCAATGGTAGCATCAATGAAACCGCTCGTTCTAACCCGTTCCTAAGGCCGTTACCTACCACCCACACGACACCCAAAATAATGATACCGTGCCACAACAGCAGTCGTGGTGCAGAACTTATTAAGCTTGTGAATGTATCATCGATCTGAACAACGCTAGCTCCGGTAAAAGTGCCGCTCGCAGCTTCAAACACATAAGCTAACGCCCAACCAGCAATAACAGCATAAAAACTAAGGACCAAAAATCCCGTAATCATTCCTAACCAGCCAGTAATTTGCCATGCAGAATGTCGTCCTGATTCACGGGCTAATTTTAGCGTTGAGTATCCTGGAGTATGACGGCCGCGACGACCAATCAATACTTCAGCAATCATGATAGGGACACCAATGAGCGCTATACAGATCAGATAAACGAAAACGAAGGCACCTCCTCCGTTTTCGCCGGTAATATATGGAAATTTCCAAATATTACCTAAGCCAACAGCTGCTGCGGTAGAAGCTAACACGAATAGCAAGCGACTCGACCAGCGCTTCGCAATGGATGGGGTGTGTTCCATGGTGTTGTCCGTATTTAATTATTGTTATTAAAATAATGGTAGAAGAGCCGCAAATTGCGGCTCTTCGTATAACGATATAAGTTAACGCTGATTCGCTGCTAACTGCTGCTCATCAATCAATGCGAAACTAATGTTAACTAGTTCTTTGAGATATGGATCATCCACGTCAAGATCAGCTGGGATATCGTCAATTTTTTCAACTGGCTCCATCCCCATCAGTTTCAGCCTTGCATTCGCTCGCTGAAGCTTTTTAGCTTCTTCGGCGGCCTGTTCTGCTTGGCGCTCCGCGAGAACTAAGCTAACCCATGTATCATCTTTCTTAGCTAAATATTCTTCAAAGTCAGCAAGAATAAACTGGAACTCCAAGTTATTGCTAATTTGTTCATCCAAGCGCTCTTGCCATTGCGATAACTGACTTGTCGGAATCTTGTTAAGCGGCTTGTAATCCAACGCTGGTATCTGATCCCATGGTAATGCATTCTCTAAACTACTCTCCCCAAACGCCTCAGCATCAATCGCTGATGGGAATGTTAAATCCGGAACTACGCCGCGCATTTGCGTACTGCCGCCGTTAATTCGATAGAACTTCGCGACGGTAAATTGCACGCTCCCCAATGGATTTTCGTAGTTATCAAACGGGTACATCTGTAATGAACGATGGTGCTGTACCGTACCTTTACCATAGGTGTTTTCACCGACGATAATGGCTCTGCCATAATCTTGCATAGCGGCTGCAAAAATTTCAGACGCCGAGGCGCTATAGCGGTTCACCATGACAAATAATGGACCATCGTATGCTATGTAACCATCTTGGTCACTGCCAATGTCACGACGCTTACGACTATCTAAAATCTGTACCACCGGACCTTTATCAATAAACAGCCCAGTTAAGGAGATAGCTTCTGGCAGTGACCCCCCACCGTTACTGCGAAGATCAATAACAATCCCTTCCACGTCCTGCTGTTGAGCTTCCGCTATGATTTTTTCAACATCACGCGTTACCCCATTGTAAAAACTAGGAATGCTAATCACGCCCAACTTACGTTTGACGTAAGGCCCTGTTTCCGGCGACATGACTTCGAGCTTGGCTGCACGATCTTCCAACTTAACTTTGTCGCGGACAATTGACACCACCTGCGGAGGACTGCCTGCACTTTGGTTGTTTTTTATTACTTGTAATTGAACCGTTGAACCTTTGGGCCCTTTAATAAGTTCAACAACTTCATCAAGACGCCAGCCGACCACATCAACAAACTCTGGGTTGTCAACGTCGCCTTGTGCTACGCCAATAATCTTATCGTCGACAGCTAGTTGCCCACTTTTATCCGCCGGACCACCTGGGACCAGACTACGGATCACCGTATAGTCATATTCCGCTTGTAGTACGGCACCAATCCCTTCCAGAGAAAGGTTCATATCCTGTTGAAAGCGTTCTGCGGTACTTGGCGATAAATAGCTGGTATGTGCTTCGACAGTTCGCGCAAAGGCATTCATCACCGTTTGAAATACATCTTCGCTATTGGTCATTGTCAAACGCTTAAGTGCGTTGTTATAGCGCTTGCCCAAGGTTTCCACGATTTCTGGCCATTCTTTTGCAGTTAACTTGAGGCTTAACGCATCAAATTTAACGCGTTGCCGCCATAATTCGTGTAACTCTTCTATTGACGTCGCCCACGGTGCATCTTTGCGTTGGTAATGGAATTTATCGCCAGGCACAGTGAAATCAAATGGTTGCTCTTCGTCAAGTAATGACAACGCATAGCTATACATTTCAAAACGCCGCTGTAATGACTTGTGGTACAACGCATAAGCTCCACTGAGCTTACCCGTTAAAATCATGTCATCAAAAAGGTGCTTGTACTCATTAGCTTGCTTAATATCTTCGGCTAAAAAGAACATTTTATTGTAGTCGAGCATATCGAGATAACGCACTAAGATCTGCTCTGATAATGCGTTATCTAGTTCCATTTGTTTAAAATGGTCGCGGGTGAAAAAACGAGCAACTCGATGGCTAGCAACAGTGTGCTGCTTTTCAGGTTTAAGAATCGGTAGTTCATCCACCGAATGTGCTGGTGGTAAGGCAATAGCGGTAGCAGAAAACAACATTGCTGCCGATAACGCTAAAGTTCCACTCCATTTCACACGCTTTGTCATACTCTACTACTCCTGTGTTGTGACAAACACTGTGGCGCTACCGACTTTGACCGTTAAGCCATTTTGAAGTTGCACATAGATATCACCGCGATCAATTTCTGTCACCACGCCAGTGACCGGGGTTTTCCCTGCGTTAACGCGAACCTGTTGACCAATCTTCAATTGTTGTGCAGGTACAACCTGCATATCTGCACGTGCCGATTGAGGCCGTTTAACTTTATTGGGATTACTAACGCGCGCTTTTGCGGCACGTTTTTGGGGGAGATTCCCGGCACGTGGTGATGGCCGCCGCTTGCGTGGTACTGGTTGGTCAGCTTCGGCACTGTTGTTACGTAGTCCCGCAACACGCGCAGCAGCAACAGCAGCTTTTGACTGTGCCAGTAACTGTACCGCGTGTTGTTGTTGCCCTTCATCGACTTTTTCACAAGGGTTGCCATCGAGATCGATCCGATGCGCTCCTACTTTTACATTACGTAGATAGCGCCAGCTCGATGTATAATTTCGCAATGCAGCACGGAGACGTGTTTTGCTAACGTTATCATCCCCCTCTAACCGCTTTGTGAGATCTTCGAAGATGCCAATTTTTAAGGGGCTTGCCTCCCCTTTTTCGGTAAAGCATTGCGGAAATTTCTTAGCCAGATAAGCTATGACATCTTTGGTTGTTTTCGGTTTAACTACATCAGTCGTCATCGTCATTGAATTCCTGCTGACGTACGTCAGCTAATTGTTCATAAATAAAAATCTGCATTTCTTCACTATCAAGTTCAAGTAGCTCAGGATTCTCAATCCACTCAAACAAGACTCTTCGCACAACCTCTTCAAGTTGCACAAGGCTATCTTCTTCGGTGCTGAAATCAACAATATAATGTAACATTTCATTGATTTGATCGGCAGCTACCTCTTCCTCACCTTCGAAGAAGGCCATATCACTTTGACTTACTAAATAGGTTTGTATATCAAACTCACTATACATAGGCCTCTCAGTCTTATACAGAACGCCAATTCAATTGTTCAACAAAACGACCAAAGCGGCTTAAACCTTCTGCATCGGCAGGACTAAACCGACCTATAGAAGGGCTATCTATATCAAACACACCAACTACTTCATCGTTAACAATGAGCGGTACAACGACTTCTGAGTTCGATGCGGAATCACATGCGATATGCCCTTCAAATTGATGTACATCTTCCACCAACTGAGTTTCGCGCGTGACCGCAGCGGTGCCACAGACACCACGTCCAAACGGGATGCGTAAACAGGCAACTTTACCCTGAAATGGCCCTAGCACCAATGTTTCAGGCTCACGCGTAAGATAAAAACCAACCCAATTAACATCTGCAAGCGCCTCAAATACTAATGCTGACAGGTTACTTAAATTAGCGATTAGATCCGGCTCACCCGCAGTAATAGCACGTGCTTGCTCAATCAATAATTCATAATTTGTGGTGTGCATAGTGAGTTCTTAGTTAACCTCATTGGGGTTATTGAGAGGAAAGGAGGCAATCGTGGATTCACCTTTTAATTCGGATTTTAATTCACGCTTACTACGAGTCACCAGCTGGCCATCTGCACCAATTCGGAAGACCTCATCAGAAGGACAGTGGCGGGCTTGATAAGCCGTGACCAGTTGAATGCAATTAGCGCGTTGTGCTTCGGTTAATTTGACACCATCTGGCCATTTACCGAGCTCTACAGCCTGCACCAATCGTTCAAATATGTCAGGAGTAATAGCGTCGATCATTTCGTTAAATTTCATCGTTTCAGAGCTCGCTTAACAAAAATCAAACGTATGCGGTTTACCACAAACCACACCAAACCAATCACCATTAACGCATAGGATATATTAGCAGCGAGACTTTTAGGCAACGGCTGTTGCACAAAGTAATAAGTGAATGCAGCAATCGCAATCAATAACGCCAACATGGATTGACTAAGTAGTTTCTCTCGTTTAGCAGCTGCCAAGCGACGCATTTCTTCGTTACGCTCAGCATCACTTAAACCACCTATTTTGAATTGGCAGTGTGGACATTCTGCCATAGTATCGGACATTCGTTTATTACATCCAGGGCATTGGATAAGTGCCATGTTTACCTCTTAGAGAACATCTGTATCTAGGCAATATAAAGAATTCACACTGAAATTCAAGCATCAAGCGGCGTAACCATAAAGATAAACCCGCACAAAGGCGGGTTTATCAATACCATAGCAACGTGGTTATTGTTGCTTATGTTTTGCTTGTTCAGCATTAAAATCCTGCCAATAGGCTTTGACAGTTTCTTTCATCTCGCGGCGTAATAACATGATTCCGAATAAATTCGGTAACGTCATTAAGACAATCGCCACATACGACATCGTCCAGACTAAGGTAGTGTCTGTAAAGGATGCCACAAAGAATCCTGCAACATACAGAATTCGATACGGCATAACACCGCGCTGACCAAACAAATAAACTACGGCTCGGTCACCGTAGTATGACCATGCAATTGCAGTAGAGAAGGCAAATAACATTAAACTGATGGGAACGATATATTCACCAGCTTGCCCCAAGAAGCCCATGCTAAACGCTTTTGCTGTTAAGGCTGCAGAATGCAACAACGAATCGCCGACGATAACAATATCTTGTTTTCGTAATTGACCGTGTTCAACATGCAAGGTGCCACTGTAAGGGTCTTCACCAGCAACAATAAAACGTACGTTTTCAGCGACTGAGCGAGCATGCAAAATAGTGAAACCGTTACTCACGGGCCGGCCATCACGAACCTGAATATCACCGGTATATTTTTCAATCCGGTTTTCGTCCGTGTTGTTGATATAGTGGTACAGCGCTTCACGATCCGCAGCATTTTGATCGGAGTAATGGCCAGCGATAATATCAATATCCGTACGTGCAAACACGTTCTCATATTTTTGATTCCATGCACCAGAGGACAAAATCACCAAACCCGTTAAGGTACAAATAATGATGGTATCAATGAAAGGCTCCAAAATTGAAACCATGCCCTCTGCAACAGGCTTATCGGTCTTCGCTGACGCGTGAGCAATAGGTGCAGAACCTTGTCCAGCTTCGTTCGAAAATAGGCCTCGGTTAACGCCACGGTTGAACGCATAAGCAAAAGTAGCACCAAGGAACCCGCCGGTCGCTGCTGAACCAGTAAATGCATCAGCAAACACCGCAACAAAAGACGGAACGATTTGATCCACGTTATATAAGATGACGCTCAACGAGCCAATGATATATACGATGGCCATAAAGGGGACGATTCGCGAGGTAAATGCAGCGATCCGGCTAATACCACCGATAATCACGAGCGCAAGTACAATAGCAAGCAGCCCGCCTACTAACATTGGTTCTAACCCAAAACTGGCTTGCATACTTTGCGCAATGTTATTGATTTGGGGCATGTTTCCCGTGCCAAATGAACTAATAATAGTCGCAATGGCAAAAATAACTGCTAACCATTTCATATTGAGCCGGCGATCCATGTAATACATGGGGCCACCAGCCATAGTACCGTCTGCAGTTTTGACTCGATATTTATGAGATAAGGTTACCTCGACAAACTTGGTGGTCATCCCCAAAAATGCCGTTATCCACATCCAAAATAACGCGGCCGGACCACCTAAGAAAATCGCAAGTGCGACACCACCGATGTTCCCTGTTCCAACAGTCCCTGATAATGCTGTCGACAAGGCTTGGAAATGCGTGGTATCCCCTTCACTTCCTTTTTTATCGAACTTGCCACTAACCACCTTAAGAGCATGCTTAAAGTAGCGGAGTTGTGGAAAACCTAGATACAGCGTGAAAAATATACCTACACCCAGCAACACGTATGGAAAATAAAATGCCGAGCCTAGGTAACTATCGAGGAGCAACAAAAAATTATTAACTGCTTCCAAGGTAACCCCCTTATTGTTCTGTTGTTATTCTTTGTACTTATCTTTTATCTTTCTTCTTTTATCTTTCGGGTTATAACCTAGCTTGCGCGGGCTAACTGCGCAAGCTTTTTGCTATTCCAAACAGAGCACTCAGTACATCCATGCCGAGCTGTTGACTACGTGGTGCTGACCAGCCAAAATCAAGATCAGGCAGGTTAGCGTTATCTTTAAATGGCATTTCTAAAGTAAACGCTAAACACTTGAAACGCTCACCCACTGCGTTACTCGCCACGGTAAGGTTTGCTGTACCTGGGGCATCAACCTCATAGCCATGTTCAACTTGGAACTCAGGGGTAATAGCCATTAACAACCGTTTAAACTGTTCACCAAGTTGATGAATATCATCATTGTAACTAGGCACACCTTCACTACCAGCGACGAAGTTGTACGGTAACGCTTCATCACCATGAACATCTAAGTAGAAATCGACACCAGTTGCTTGCATCATATTCAGCACGTAATAAACCTCAGGGCTTTTCTCTAGCGATGGTTCTGCCCATTCACGGTTCAAATTAACACCAGCCGCATTAGTGCGTAAATGACCACGTACACTACCATCTGGGTTCATGTTGGGAATCACATAAAATACGCAACTCTCAAGCAAACTGCGAGCAACGCCATCTTCATCATCAAGTAAACGTGATAGAAAGCCCTCGATAAACCATTCTGCCATGGTTTCACCTGGATGCTGGCGTGCGGTTACCCAAATCTTTTTCTTGTGGTCACCTGGTTCACCGATCACGAGTAAATTCATATCGCGACCATCCAAGGTTGGCCCTAAATAAATGTGTTCACATAATGATGACTGCTGCGCCCACTGGATGAGATCCATGTGGCGTTCATATGAATAAGGGGTGAAATATGCGTAATAAACACTTTCTTGTTCAGGTATGTGACGAATAACCAACTCACTACCGTTGTATTCAGTTGGAACTCGAAACCATGTCTCACGATCATATGAAGCAACAGCTTCGTAACCAACCCAACCATCGGGATACGCGGCCTGCCCTGCATTCACGATGGTCATAATATGTTCTACGCCAGCTTCACAATACAATTTAAAGTGAAACCATTGAAAAAAATCAGATTTATTGTCGTTACGAATTGCGAGTTGAATCGCATCTGGTTCATGGGCAGCAATAACCTCGATGTTACCGCTATCAAATTGCGCCGTAATATGCATAAATTATGTCTCCTAAAAACAGAAAAGCGCCTGCAGCAGGCGCTTTTAATTTTTGTACCAATTATTTTGGTAAATTGAGTAACTGTTGACCAGCCATTTGCTCTGCTACTCGGATAACCTGACAGCTGTAACCGAATTCGTTGTCGTACCATACATATAAAACGGCACGATCCCCATCAACGATAGTAGCCTGTGAGTCAACGACGCCAGCATAACGTGAGCCCACCAGATCACTGGATACGATTTCAGTGGATGCGGTGTAGTCAATCTGTGCTTGTAAATCTGAATGCAGCGCTTGATGCAATAAAAACGCATTCAACTCTTCTTTCGTTGTCGCTTTATTCAAGTTCAAGTTCATGATGGCCATTGACACGTTTGGTGTCGGAACGCGAATAGCGTTGCCGGTTAATTTACCTGCTAACTCAGGTAAGGCTTTAGCAACGGCTTTTGCTGCACCCGTTGATGTCAATACCATATTCAATGGTGCAGAACGGCCGCGACGCTCCGCTTTGTGATAATTATCAATAAGGTTTTGATCATTGGTATAAGAGTGAACAGTTTCTACGTGTCCATTACGAATACCAAATTCGTCATTCACTACCTTTAACACAGGGGTGATAGCGTTTGTGGTACAGCTAGCTGCACTGACAATCAAGTCTTCAGGTTGGATATCGTTATGGTTTACACCATAGACGATGTTTTTAATATCGCCTTTTGACGGGGCTGTTAACAGTACTTTTTTCACACCTTTCGATTTAAGGTGTAAGCCAAGCCCTACTTCATCTTTCCAAATACCTGTATTATCAATAACAATAGCATTATTGATACCGTACTGAGTATAGTCCACTTGGTCTGGACCGTCCGAGTAAATCACTTTAATACTAGTACCATTTGCTTTAATGGCTGAGTTCTCATGATCCACCGTAATAGAGCCATTAAATGGGCCGTGAATTGAATCACGACGCAATAAGCTAGCGCGTTTCTCTAGGTCACCATCACGCCCACCACGCACCACGATGGCGCGCAATCGCATTTTGTTGTTGCTACCGTTACGCTCAATCAGTAATCGCGCAAGTAACCGTCCAATGCGGCCAAATCCGTACAAGACGATATCTTGAACTGGGATTTCATCAGCATGGTTAACAATTTCAGCGAGCTCGCGCTCAAGATAAGCTTCAATACTGTCACCTTTACCTGCATCTTTATGCAGATAATTGAATGCTAGCTTGCCCAAGTCAACACGCGCTGGCGCCAGTTTCATCTTACTTAATGCTTCAATGAACGGATAGCTTTCACGCAACCGGAGCTTAAGCCCTTCATGACGGCTAATCAGGCGATGCGCCTTGATGATATTAATAGTGTCTACATTCAATAGTGAACGACCGTAAACTAAAATTTCTACACCATAATTGCGATACAACCGACCAATAAGTGGCTGCATCATCTCGGCATATTCTTGGCGCTCCTGCCAACTTGCTAGGGTCAGATCCTGTTGCTGATCACTCATGAGATTACCTTTCTGTTACGTAAATTTGACGGTTACAAGAAAAATCTGACGATATTGTACTTAAATACGATGACAAGCGCCACAGGCTCTGTAACTCAGTATGATACATGGTATAATTTGCGTAAAACTAAAGGAGTAAAGCTATGTTACGGCGTACCAAAATTGTTACCACATTGGGTCCAGCTACCGATGATCCAGTTGTTCTTGAGGCGCTAATCAAAGCGGGCGCGAATGTTGTTCGACTTAATTTTTCCCATGGTACAGCAGAAGATCATGAACGTCGTGCGCAGTTAGTGCGTGAAATAGCTACTCGACTCGGAACCCATGTTGCGATTTTGGGGGACTTACAAGGCCCTAAAATACGGATTGCCAAGTTTGAAAGCGGCTCTGTCACTTTAGATGTCGGCGACGTATTTGTGCTAGATGCTAACTATGATCCTAATGCTGGTAACCACCAACGCGTTGGTATCGATTATAAAGAACTCCCGCAAGATGTTCGTGAAGGCGATATCCTCCTACTCGATGATGGTCGCATTCGTTTAAAAGTTGAAGATGTAAGCAACAATCAGGTCACCACCTCGGTCCTAATTGGCGGTAAGCTATCGAATAATAAAGGAATTAATCGTTTAGGCGGGGGATTATCTGCTGCCGCATTAACCGATAAGGACTTAAAAGATATAGAAGTTGCTGCAAAAATCGAGGTGGATTACTTAGCCGTGAGTTTCCCGCGCAGCAGTGCGGATATTCATGAAGCGCGTCGCCTCTTACGGGCGGCCAATGGGCGCGGTATGATTTGTGCCAAGATTGAACGGGCCGAGGCAGTAGCAACTGACGAAGCGCTTGACGATATTATCCGTGCTTCTGATGCTGTCATGGTTGCGCGTGGCGACTTAGGTGTGGAAATTGGTGACGCCCATTTAGTGGGTAAACAAAAGCGTATTATTCGTCGTGCCCGCCAATGCAATAAAGTGGTCATTACTGCAACACAAATGATGGAATCCATGATCGATAACCCGATGCCGACTCGAGCGGAAGTCATGGACGTTGCGAACGCTGTGCTCGATGGTACCGATGCGGTAATGTTATCCGCCGAAACTGCTGCTGGAAAATATCCCGTTGCGACGGTGAAAGCCATGGCAGAAATCTGTTTGGGGGCCGAAACACATCCAAGCGTAACCATCGAAAATCACGATATGGATGAGACCTTTACTTCGATTCAAGAAGCAACCGCGATAAGCGCTATGTATGCAGCGACACATTTAGCTGGAGTGAAAGCGATTATTGCACTGACTGAATCAGGATCAACGGCTAAATTAATGTCGCGAATAAATACAGCACTACCGATTTTCTCGTTATCACGTCATAGCGAAAGTCGTACACGTTGTGCGTTATATCGCGGTGTATACCCTATTGCATTTGATTCTACCAAGAGCAAACCGCACGAATTAGTTCAAGATGCCATCAATGAAATCAAGCTACGAGGCCATGTAGTACCTGGTGATATCGTGATTTTGACACATGGGGATGTGATGGAGACGGTTGGCTCAACCAACACCTGTAAGATTATAGAAGTGACCTAATAGGTGACTCGACTAAGGCTATTGCGGCTTATACTTTATTGTAAGCCGCCACCCTACTCTATTGATTGAGAATAAGTTTTTTAATTCGATCTTTGTAACTACGGCTTACCTTCAACTCTTTTCCGTTACGTAAAATTAAGTGATACTCGCCATTTTGCCGACTACAAAGCTTTTCAACATGCTCCATATTTACAATGGCAGAACGATGGATTCGTTGGAAGCGTTGCGGGTTTAATTCTTCCTCTAATTCTTTCATTGTCCGCCGCAAAATGTGGGTCTCACTACCCGCATGAATACACATGTAATCACCGGCGGCGTCAATCCACTCAATAGAGTTGATGGCCACGCGCGTGATCTCACCACTTTCCTTGATCGCAATATGTTCAGGGTAACGTACAACACTGATGTCATCACCACTTGCCAACCGTTTCAGAATCGCTTCACAGTCTTCTCCGGTTGCTTCGGCCAACATATTCACAATACGCTCTTGTTGCACTTTTTGATCACGGGCTGCGATGCTTTTTTCAATACGTTGAATACTTTGTGCTAAACGCTCGTGATCAACGGGCTTTAAGATGTAATCGATGGCTCGTACTTCAAAGGCCTTAATTGCATATTGATCATACGCTGTGACGAACACGACAAAAGGCATCTTGTAGCCATGTGATTGAACTTCACGTAACAATTCAAAGCCATTCATTCCAGGCATTTGAATATCTAAAAAAACCAAATCGGGCTGTTCGCGGCCAATAACCTCTAAAGCTTCACGGGCACTTGGACATTCTTGTAGCAATTCAATTTGCTCAAATTCTTGCAGGCGCACCACCAGACCGCGACGGGCTAACGATTCATCATCAACGACAAGGGTACGGATTTTTTCTGTCATGCCTGCTCTACCTGCTCCAATGGAATTCGAATTTCAATACGCAACCCACGCGGGGTATTATCAGCTAATGTAAATGAGTAGTTCCGTCCATACAAGGCTTGTAATCGTTCGCGAGTATTGGCTAACCCTACGCCACCTTGTTCAGATAAGCTATCTAATGGTTTCGTACAACCGGGTCCGTTGTCAGCGACAACGATCACTAAACTCTCTCCATCCCGCCGTGCTGTGATCGTAATTTCACCGCCTTCTTCCAACTTGGCTATGGCGTACTTGACTGAGTTTTCAATCAGTGGCTGGAGGAATAAACTAGGAACTAGCGCTTGTTTTACATCATCCCCTATATCTAACGTTACTTTAAGGCGATCGTCAAATCGCACTTTCTCGATATCGAGATACAGCATCAGCGCATCTATCTCACGCTCCAAGGGGATCTTTTTGATGGGTTCATTATCTAAGCTAAAGCGTAAAAACAAGCTGAGTTTGGACATCATCCGGTTTGCCAAGTCGTTTTCTTGTACCAAAATCAACGTTGAAATGGCATTAAGAGTGTTGAACAAAAAATGAGGATTCAACTGATAACGTAACATTTTTAATTGTGCTTGATGCGCCATTGACGTAGCAACCAAAGCCTTTTGCTTCTCATCCTGCAGCATTTGGTAGTACTTAATACCAAAATACAAGCCGCTCCAGCTCAGCATGATATAAAACTTTGCGATAGTATTTTTAAAGTAAAACCATTTACTATCTGGGGTAAAACCAAACTTATAAATTTCCCAATACGTGGCGTTATCAATAACTGCCCACAATGCAGCAGATACATAGCTAGCGGCTAACACCACAATAATGAGTAACCATGGGCTCACATCCCAAATACGGCGATATAAGTAGCGTAGTGGTACGGTTAACAAAAAACCTGCGTAGGCACCAAGCAGTAGGATTAATACATAGATATCACGCATCTCATGCATTAACGAGCCGATATAATGAACTAACGCATAACCACTCCACCCAGATATTTGTAATACCCAGAAAAAGCGGTTTCGATCATCTAGTAATTGTTTCCAATTGCTCAGCATAAAGCCTCTGTTTTGCGCTTTCGTGGAAGATTCATTATACCTGTTTAATAGTAAAATTATTCCTAGTTCATCGCACCAACACAGCCACATGCCGCCATTTTAATGTTAAGCTATACAAGACAATGGGCGGATCATTAAGGTGAGGTTACATATGGTGTATTACCAGATTCAAATACGTGATGCTAAAGCGCATTTGTTTGCTGTAACAATAGAGATACCAGTTCTTGATCGACATCAAACACCGCTTCGTCTTACCTTACCTGCATGGCTCCCTGGGAGCTATATGATTCGTGATTTTGCCAAAAATATTAACGTATTAAAGGCGCACCAAGGGGATCACGTCATCCCCATCAAGGCCATTGATAAACAAACCTGGGAAATTATTCCACAGAGTTCTGAGCGAATCATCGTCAGTTACGAGGTGTACGCATTTGATCTTAGTGTGCGCAGCGCCTATCTCGATCAATATTGGGGCTTTTTTAATCCATCGAGCCTCTGTTTGGCGGTGTTGCCATACGCTGATCAACCCTGTCAATTGACCCTACCGCCCTACCGCCATTGGCAGGTTGCCACCGGGATGCCACGAATTGATGGTACAGCGTTTAACGCTGGCGTCTTTCAAGCTAATAATTACGATGAATTCATCGATTATCCCGTCATAATGGGCGAGTTAACAATCGAGCAGTTTGCCGTACGAAACATTCCTCATGTGTTCGTGTTGGTAGGCCGCCATTATGCAGATGTTAAGCGTATTTGCCGTGATTTAACAGCTATTTGCGAACAACACATTGACCTATTTGATGGCCAGGTTCCCTTTCACGAATATGTGTTTCTAACGATTGTTGTTGGCCAAGGTTTTGGGGGACTTGAGCATCGCAATTCTACTGCATTAATGTGCAGCCGCCATGACCTTATTAGCGCCAATCAAACAGTTGTTGATAAGTATTATCGAACATTTCTCAGCTTGTGTAGCCACGAATACTTTCATAGCTGGAATATAAAAACACTTAAGCCGAAAGCGTTTATTCCATATCGTCTTGCGCGCGAACAATATACCGAACAACTCTGGTTCTATGAGGGGGTAACATCCTATTTTGACGATTACCTCCTGCATCGTGCTGGATTAATTGATGCTGACACTTACCTCGCTTTGTTAGGCGACACCATAGCTCGGGTCAAACGCGGTATAGGGCTACACAAACAAACAGTTACTGAATCTAGCTTTCATGCGTGGACCAAGTTTTATAAACAGGACGAGAATGCTCCCAATAGCATTGTCAGCTACTACGCCAAAGGTGCCCTCATCGCACTCTGCTTAGATTTGATATTACGGCTACGCTCTGACCATCACATTACGTTAGCGCGCGTGATGAATGACTTGTGGTTGAACTACGGTAAAAACCTTGAAGGCACTGCAGATGATACAGTGATGACCTTTATTCGAGCGAAATATGACATTGATATCAGTGACTTCCTACAACAAGCACTCTATACAACAAACCCACTCCCGTTGCGTGAATTGCTGGCAAAATTCGGGGTGTCAATCACTCCTGTGCTCAGCGCCGATGATAACCAATATGGTGGTCGTAAGGCCGAGCATCCAGCGCCTGTCGCGTTAGGGGCCAAATATAAAGCAACTCCCCATGGCCTTGAATTACACCATGTGTTCCAAGGTGAAGCTGCACATTTAGCGGGTTTGAGTGCCCACGATCGAATTATCGCTATCGATTACTTGCAAGCAAATGATGTCAGTATCAAAGATATCCTACAGCGTTCAGAACCAGGTGACGAAGTCATTGTCCATGCCTTCCGACGGGATGAGTTACTAGAATTGAAATTAACTTGGCAAGCGGCGCAACCAACCAGCTATACACTCACCATTAATGCGCCTGAGGCGGTACGGGATTGGTTGCTGCTGCCGAAAAGTGTTCCACCACGAGCGCCGGATCTAAACGCAAATGGCGCCAATTAATACGCCAATCTAAGTGTGGGCCTGTCACCCGTCCGGTTGCGCCAATATCAGCAATACGTTGTCCTTGAGTGATAAAGTCGCCCACTGCTACATGTATTTTATCCAAATGGATAAAGGTACTGGTCACCCCATGGCCGTGATCCACAATCAAGGTTCCACCAGAATAAAATAGGTCAGGCTCGGCTAATATTACGCGGCCAGACCATGGCGCGATCACCGGACTTCCCTTCGGTGCGGCAATATCGAGCCCATAATGTGGGTTTCTTGGAGTTCCATTAAAAATCCGTTGACTCCCGTAAACTCCACTAATTCGCCCTTTGGCGGGCATAATGATCGGTGTTAAAAATTCGGTCAATTGAGTTACGGCAGCATCCCGCGCCTGCCATACTAGTTCAGCCTCGCGACGCGCGCGTGCTTGTTGTTCTGGGTCAGGAGTCACCGTTTGTTGTGGCACGCCGTCGACACGGTCAATAACGTAGTCACGAGGCGCAATAGTAAAGACGTATTCATGCTGTTGACCGTTGCTGTCATGCCAACTCAGTCGCTGTTTTCCCTGCTGATCACGGCCAAAACCAAATACCGCTTGCTTAGTTTCGGTCAGCATGAGATCTTCGTCGTTTAGCTGAACAGCTACTGCATCGTCAAATTCAGCAATAATTAGCCCGCCTGACGTCAGTGCTCCTGATAGCTTCACTTCAGCAGCAAACGCCGACAGTGATACCAAATATGCTCCTGTAACAAGCAAATTCATCAATCTAGATTTAAGCATGGCTAATAGCCCCTTTACCGACTCCTTCAAATGCCGTTACTTGAACGCTGGCATTTGGTACTTGCTGTTTGATTGTCGTTGCTAAATATTCGGCAATACATTCAACGGTTGAATCTGTTGGAATAATATAGTTTTCTGAGTGCGGTACATGCAACTCAAATAATCCCTGATCGGCAAGGTAACTATAAGAAACGTGCGTCCTTCCACTGATATGTTGTGCAGCTGGTGAACGTATTGTGTGCTCTAACGGTACAACATCTTCAGCCGAGCCAAGGTAGATATCGCGCCAGTTTTCTGCCCATTCAGTTTCCAATTCAGGTGAACGCACACCGTCAATCGCAATATAGAGCCGTGATCGATGACCATGAGCAATGCGCTGACAGTTACCATCGTGCTTTTTCAAGCCGTGGGTATAATGATAAAATGCGCCATGGATTTCTTCAGCCCGCAATAATAATTCAAGACCGTCCACATTGTCGGGTAGCTCACGTTTTATCACTGCCCGCAAATACTCGGTAACTGAACCCATAGTCACTTCGGCTGCGTCAATGAAAGCGTAGGCATCAGCAGGACAGAATAGATGAATTGAGCGGTTTTCAGGGCGCATAAAATCGACCCAATAACTATTGCCATCGTCGTGGTGGGTCACCTGCGTAAACGGATGTTCGGTCGGGATCACCAATTTATGATCCACAGCACCATCAATAATACGTTTAATTTGTTTTTTGACTCGTCCAAAATCAAGAATCATGGATTGCTCATTTAGGGAGCCATCCAGCACGATATCAACAATCCAACTTTCTCCGACCATGCCACGCTGGGGGCACAAATAAGAAAAATCAATGACTGTCAAATCGTTTACAAATAACTGCATAATCGTCTCTAAGTTCTATCAAATAAGCTACGCGCTAGTATACCACCGCAACCGCCGATACCATATCCATAATCACAGCCACACCATCAGCGACCAACTTGACAGCTAAGACTAACAGTAGCACACCCATCCCTCGATCAACCCAATGACTGTAATGCCAGAGTCGCTGGTAAAACGGCTGCCACGTAATTAAGGTGCTTAACAACACAAACCAAATAGCGGTCACCAGCGCCATATATAGTCCATAGCTAATTTTTACCGTAGTGAGCGTGGTCGGTTGAATCACGGTGGTGAACAACGCCATAAAGAACAAGGTCGCTTTAACATTCAAGGCATTGGTCAGGAATCCAATGCGAAATGCTTGTCCCGGTTTTAGCTGATGGTATTCCCGAGTGTGCTGTGGTGGTTCACCTATTTTTGGCTGTGCTTGGATCGCTTGCCCCCCTAACCAGGCAAAATACCCAGCACCAACCCACAGTAACACGCCGTACAACCACTCATGACGATGGATTAATAACGCGACACCTAAAACTGAATAGGTCACATGAATTAAAATGCCACAGCCAATGCCAAGGGCGACCCAACGACCAACTTGCCGACCAAAACTCATGCTATAACGAGTCGTTACCGCAAAATCGGGGCCTGGACTAATAACCGCCAACAAATGCAAGCTTGCAACCGCTAAAAATTCACTCCAATTGATTGCCATAAGCCTTCTTATGATTTACTTTAAGTTAATTACGATTGCCTGTGAGTAAATCTAATGAAACTAAGTAAAATGCCTTCTCTCAATGCCTTACGTGTATTTGCCATTGCCGCTCACGCTGACAGCTTTAAGCATGCAGCGCATCAACTAGGGGTTTCTCAATCAAACATAACACGCCAAATTCAAACGCTTGAAGAGCAACTTGGAACACGCCTATTTAATCGTGATAATCGCGTTCATGCGTTAACGCCTGCAGGAGCTGCATTAGCCCCCGAGTTGTACCGGTTATTTCGTGAGTTAGAACGTACCGTAGAACGCACCCGTACCATCGGCGATATAGAAGCCACTACCTTACGAATTGGCGTGCCTGAAAGTTTGCTGCGCTGGTGGTTAGCTGCAAGGTTACCTGAGTTTTACTCGCTCTATCCGCATATTCAAGTACAACTTCATACCGTACCAATCTTCCCTAGTCGACAGAAACACGCTGAACTTTGTGCTGAATTACAACACAATCAGTTAGATCTCGCTATTCATTATGGTTCGTTACGTGATTCCGCACTCAAACAACTCACGCTATACCGACCTCACTACGTTCCTATCAGCGTGGATTGTTCAGCTATCCCGTTTAAGGACCGCGATTGGATAATCGAATCTCAATCACCCTATTGGGCAGAATTTAAAAAAGTACAGCGCGCGTTAGTACGGACACTAACAACACGCCCCGTAGGAAGCATTAATATTGCAATTGACGCTTTATCTGGAACTCAGCAAGTGACCTTGGTGGATAGCTTATTTTTATCGAATCCGCAGCTACAATCGTATCGGGTAGAACCTGACTTAGCGGTGGCGCTCCCTGAAGCTATGATGATTTCAATGAAGCGCCATCAGCAGCAACCTGTTGCTCAGGTTGCCTTTACGAAATGGTTACAAGCTCGTATTCCTAGTGTGCCGGTGGATAACGATCAGCCAAACTAACGCTGTCACCGGTGTGAGTTACAATCCGCGCATGGCGACGGTTAAGCTTGCGCGGATCTGATACCCCACACGAGTGGGCAATAATATTTACCCCGTACTCAAGATACTTATGGTAATTTGCAACTCGTTGGCTCTTATCACGCGGGTCGAGACCACGTTGAAGGTCCTTGTTATTGGTAGTTATTCCCGTCGGACAAGTATTTTTATGGCACTGCATTGCTTGAATACACCCCAACGAGAACATAAAGCCGCGCGCTGTTACGACAAAATCGGCCCCCATGGCTAATGCCCATGCAACATCTGCAGGAGTGATCATTTTCCCTGACGCAATGACCCGCACCCGATTCTTCAACCCTGCAGCGGCAAGAGTATCCACCAGTTTGGGGAGACTTTCAGAAAGTTTTAGACCGACATAATCCATCAATGCTTCTGGTGATGACCCGGTGCCGCCATCTGCACTATCAAGGGTAATAAAATCGGGGGCTGATTGATCACCTCGCTTTTTAATGGCGGCAACCAACTCGTCAATCCAGTTGGGATCGCCCATCACAAATTTAAAGCCTGTAGGCTTACCCGTTACCGTACGAACCCGTTCAATAAAATCAAGCAACTCATCATTGTTACTAATTTCAGGGTGACGGTTTGGCGAAATAGAATCCTTCCCTACTGGAATACCACGGATTTTAGCAATTTCCTTATTCACTTTAATGCCAGGCAAAATACCCCCTTTACCTGGCTTGGCACCTTGACTCAGTTTGATTTCAAACATTTTAACTTGACTCATCGCCGCTAATTCACGCAGCTTTGATTCATTCAATTGACCTGACGGAGTGCGCACACCATATTTCGCTGTGCCAATTTGAAACACCAAGTCACAGTTACCTTCTAAATGGTACGGACTTAATCCACCCTCCCCTGTGTTCAACCAGCAACCAGCAATACCTGCACCTTTAGATAGTGCACGCACCGCAACAGGTGATAATGCGCCATAGCTCATACCTGAAATATGGAAAAAGCTCGATGGTGAGTACGGGTGCAAGCAGTCAACACCTATAGTAAGTGGTTCTGGAAGGGTTTTCTCCTCTTCTTGCCGAGGAAACGCTGAGTTGGCAAAAATAATAGTACCATTTTTAGTCAAATCGCGCGTTGATCCAAACGCGACGTTCTTATCCGCATTTTTTGCAGCCCGATAAACCCAACTACGTTGCGCTCGGTTAAATGGCATCTCCTCGCGATCCATTGCGTATAAATATTGGCGAAAAAATTCACCTAAGTGCTCAAACCAATAGCGAAATCGCCCAATAACGGGGAAGTTTCTACGAATTGTGTGCTGTGTTTGTCGTTTGTCCTGGATGTACATAAATATAACTGCGATAACGCCAAAAATAAGCGCCAACACAAACAACCCAGCCAGCCACTGAGCGATCATTAACAATGTTGCCATCCAGCCTGTTATAGCCATGCTTTTTCCTACCTGCTAACACCTATAACCACATGTGAAAAAGCCCCCGCTGGTGGCGAGGGCTTATACCACTCTATATAGTTTAACAAAAATCCTATCGTTCTGAATGTTTAATTACATTAAAAACGTCGGCAAAACTGGTCGCTTTTGGGTACAGTCGAATAGACTCCCCAGTAACGGCCAGAACCTTCAATGAAACCACGATTCCATGTAAACCTAGTTCATTGATAATCAATAAAAAATCACTTCCACTATCTTGCATTGTTGCAGCGATATCACCAATCTTTGCTGATGCTAGTTGCTTCTGCGTTATTGCTGGCAATCGTTGCATGGGAGTCATTAAATAGCCCACAGTGAGTTCCTGCCAGGCAATTTGCAATAAATTAGCCATGACGTGACTATGCCGATCTCGAATCACTCGAGCTAACAGCATACCTACGGGTTTGTTTTCAGTATCGATAACCACCGCATACCGTCGATCGCTTTGGGTAAGAAAATGTTCAGCTTCTGCCACCGTTAGCGACATCGGTAATCGCAGTAGCTCCGCTGAATCTAGGCGTTCAACCACATGCTCGGCAGGCTGGTGCCAATCCAACAATTGCTGCGGTGATTCTACCATGCTTGACTGTTGTTCAGCAGATAATTGTTCAGCGGACACTGATGCCCACTGAAGAGTATGAAATTCAGACATAACAACCTCAATGTAACTGTTAATCGTTATACGCTTTATTGATGAGTTACTTGAGGAGGCCCACGAATGATATAAGGCGTTGTATGTTGCGTTCGAATACAGCGAGCAACTACAAGGACAAGAGGAACAAAGGAGTGTTTAACTTCAGTCGGTAAATTGGTTGGGATAACGTCATCGTGTTCATCAGAGCTTGGCCATTCAGGCGCCACTGACCAGGCCACAGAATCCGCTGTGGGTTGGTACCCATCAATAGCATTGGGCTTGCCCTGTGGCATAAACCACAGTAACGACAATGCAATCGTCAGCAGACCAACACGAATCACGAGAAACACCACTCATAAAATTTGATTGATATTGGTCAAAGATAAGGATGCTGCAACGATAAAACAAGCGTCACACAAAAAAATTAGATAACTTTATTGGTTTGGTTTGACAACACCACAATACGTCAAATAACCTTAAGAAGCCCAACTGCAATAAAAAAACACTTTTTAATCGACTTAATTCTTAAGTTTGATGCAGGTACAACTGTTCCTATTCCGACCGGTAACGGGGCTAGTGACGTTATAATATCGCCATAAATTTTGTTGTATTAGGCATAAACAAGGGGAACTATGCTGCTACTCACACTTATTATTTTGCCATTCTTAGGTGCGATTGCTGCTGCCTTTATGCCCACCCACGCCCGTAACCGAGAAGCGTGGTTTGCCGGCGCCATAGCTTTAATCTCGATGCTGCTCACCCTATCCCAGTATACCGTAATTGCTAGCGATCGATTGATTACCTACCAGCTACCGTGGATGACTGCTGTTGACCTCAATCTGAGTTTCCGCATGGATGGGTTAGCATGGCTATTTACTATGATGATCCAAGGTATCTGCTTACTTGTTATCCTGTATGCTCGCTATTACATGTCACCTAAGGATCCTGTTCCTCGATTTTTTTCATTCTTGCTCGCGTTTATGGGAGCAATGCTGGGTGTCGTCCTCTCCGGTAATCTAATTCAGCTCGTGATTTTCTGGGAATTAACCAGTCTCACTTCATTCTTACTCATTGGTTATTGGCACCACCGTACCGATGCCCGCCGGGGAGCTCGCATGGCACTTACTGTGACCGGGCTTGGCGGTTTATGTTTATTAGTCGGCATTATTTTGCTCGGCCGGATCGTCGGCAGCTATGAGCTTGATGACGTCCTTGGTGCCCGTGAACTCATTATTAATCACGACTGGTACGTACCTATTCTCGCTTTGATCGCACTTGGAGCATTAACTAAAAGTGCTCAGTTCCCATTCCATTTTTGGCTCCCACATGCGATGGCGGCACCGACGCCAGTGTCGGCTTATCTGCACTCAGCCACCATGGTGAAAGCAGGAATTTTCTTATTAATGCGACTATGGCCAGTCCTTGCCGGTACGCCTGAGTGGACTTGGCTTATTGCCGCAGCAGGTGCAATCACTATGTTGGTTGGAGCATTTTTAGCAGCTTTCCAGCATGACCTAAAAGGGTTACTGGCGTATTCAACCATCAGCCACCTCGGCTTAATTACTTGCTTATTAGGAATCGGTACACCGTTAGCGGTGGTAGCAGCGATCTTTCACACGATTAACCACGCGACCTTCAAAGCATCATTATTTATGGCAGTAGGTATTATCGATCACGAGACAGGCACCCGTGATTTAAGGGTTTTAAGTGGTATTGGTCGTTATCTTCCGTACACTGCCGCATTAGCCATCGTTGCCGGAGCTGCCATGGCTGGGGTGCCCTTGCTCAACGGCTTCTTGTCAAAAGAAATGTTCTTTGCTGAGACCTTAAGCGTCGGCTCTGATCAAAACATGTGGCTTTCCATTGCAGCCGTGTTAATGGGAATTTTTGGGGTCGTTTATTCCTTGCGGCTTATCAAGGTGTTTTTTGGTCCATTTAATCCAACGATTGGTAAAACCCCGCATGAACCAGCACGGTGGATGCGGTTTCCGGTTGAGTTTTTGGTGTTGTGTTGTTTAGTGGTGGGAATACTGCCAGAACTTAGCGTCGGATTATTACTTTCCTCAGCAGCAAAATCCGTACTTGGTGAGCAATTACCAGACTACAACCTCGCTATTTGGCACGGAATTAATGCACCGTTAATCATGAGTGTTGTTGCCCTCGTTGGAGGTGTTTTAACGTACATCTGGATGCGCCGTAAAGGCCTATTTGACCGCGCACGGGCGCCACTTATTCCGTCATGGTTAAATGGCAAGCAGCTCTTTGAAAGTGGTTTGTTAAACCTCACTGGCTCCATGGCCCATTTAGAACGTACTTTTGGTACCAAACGCGTACAGCGTCAACTACTCGTTATCGTGCTAGCAGCCCTGGGTGCATTTTCCGTCATCGGGTTCAGTTTTGAGCACATCGACGCAACCACAACGCCACATAGGTTGACGCTTCCCTTTGCCATGCTCTGGTTGGTCGGTTGCGCCTGTGCAATTGCGGCCGCATGGCAAGCAAAATACCATCGTCTGGCAGCCTTGATCTTGGTTGGTGGCGCGGGTATCGTCACCAGTTTGACCTTTCTTTGGTTATCAGCGCCAGATTTAGCGTTGACTCAATTGATGGTCGAAACAGTCACCACCCTCTTACTTTTACTTGGGCTACGTTGGCTACCGCCACGACTTCATCAAGGTAAACCCACTGTGCGAAAAATTGCGCGGCGGTCGCGTGATTTACTGGTCGCGATTACAGGTGGGGTAGCAATTACGATCATTAGTCTGGTGGTCATGTTTAGCTCCGGTGAAAGCCGTATTAGTTCGTTCTTCTTAGCAAACGCTTTAAGTGAAGGCGGTGGCAGTAACGTCGTTAACGTATTGTTGGTAGATTTCCGTGCTCTCGACACCTTCGGTGAAATTACCGTATTAGGGGTCGTTGCTATTACCGTTTATGCCTTATTACGTCGTTTCCGACCGGCCCCTGAAAGCGTAGGCATGCCGCTTCAGCAAGCTAACCCTATCGATCCTGCAACACGACAAACGGTTGCTGAGCAGGTTTCACACGGTTATCTATTGGTTCCTTCAGTGTATATCAGTGCGATTTTACCCATAACCTTCCTAGTGGCAGTTTATTTCTTTATGCGTGGGCATAACTTGCCTGGGGGAGGTTTTATTGCCGGGCTAATTTTTTCAGTAGGCTTAATAACCCAATACATGTTGTCAGGAACTGCGTGGATCGAACTGAAGTCACGCTTACAGCCTCACCGCTGGATTGCCGTTGGTTTAATCGTTGCCGCAATAACAGGGATGGGGGCATGGCTCTTTGGTTACCCTTTCCTCACCTCACATACTGCCCACGTGACATTACCTTGGTTGGGAGAAATCCATCTCCCTAGTGCCTTGTTGTTTGATCTTGGTGTCTTTACAGCTGTGGTTGGCACCACCATGTTGATTATCACTGCACTAGCGCATCAATCCTTACGAAGCACGCGATTTATTGCTAGCGGTGTGGCCACCCCACCACCACCTTATCAAGAGGATCAATAATGGAGTTTATTCTCGCAATTGCCATTGGCATTCTATTTGCCTCAGGTATTTGGCTGATCCTTCGGCCACGTAGCTTTCAGGTAATCATCGGCTTGATGTTGTTGTCCTATGCAACCAACTTATTTATATTTATTACTGGTAAACTCGCTATCGACAAGCCAGCGTTCACTGTGACAAGCGATGCCGTCGAAATGGCGCAATTTACCGATCCACTACCGCAAGCCTTGGTCCTAACCGCAATTGTGATTGGCTTTGCTACCACAGCACTCTATTTGGTGGTATTGCTTGGTTCGCGCGGTTTAACTGGAACCGATCACGTTGATGGCAAAGAGCGAGAAGTAACCCATGAGTGAGTTAGGTCATATTCTCACCTTTCCAATTCTAATACCACTAGTCGTCGGTGCCGTATTAATCTTAATCAATGAGCGCTATCATCGCTTGAAATTTGCAGTGAACATGCTCAGTACACTAAGCCTGTTAGTTGTCAGTATAGTGTTGCTTCTGATCACTGAACAGCATACGGAAGTGACCAGCCAAGTCGTTTATTTAGCGGCTAACTGGCAAGCCCCATTTGGTATCGTATTAGTCGCTGATCGACTCAGCGCCATCATGCTGGTTCTTACTGCAGTGGTTGCCAACGGTGCCTTACTGTTTTCCTTTAGCCGTTGGGCACAAGTTGGGGTGCATTTTCACACGCTTTTCCAGCTCTTACTTATGGGCATTCACGGCGCTTTGCTAACAGGCGATATCTTCAATCTATTTGTCTTCTTTGAAATTATGCTGGCAGCCTCCTATGGCCTACTGCTCCACGGCTATAACGTGGTTCGCGTACGCGCCGGACTGCAGTACATCACCATCAATCTCATTGCATCGGTATTTTTCTTAATCGGTATCGCATTAATTTATGCTGCGGCTGGTAGCCTCAATCTAGCGGATATTGCTGCCCTCGTTAGCACATTGGATGACAGCAGCCGCTCCCTATTCCATACTGGTGCAGCAGTTCTTGCAGTGGCGTTTTTGACTAAGAGTGCTATGTGGCCCCTTGGTTTTTGGTTACCTAACGCCTATACCGCCGCCGCCCCACCGGTCACCGCTTTATTAGTGGTATTAACCAAAATTGGGATTTATGTAGTACTACGGCTGTACTTACTCTTTTTCGGGGATCATGCGGGCGCCTCGGCGGGCTTTGGTACAGGGCTGTTGCTCTATGGCGGGTTATTAACCATGGCTTATGGAATTATTGGCTTAATAGCCAGTCAAGAATCCAATCGAATTGCCAGTTACAGTGCCATTGTTTCATCGGGAACGCTATTAGCGCTCATCGGTATGAACAACCCAGCAGTACTTAGTAGTATGCTGTTTTATCTGATTAGCTCGACACTTGCAGTTGCTGCGTTTGCTCTCTTGTCAGAACTCATTAGCCGAATTTATCCAACCCGTAACCAAGTATTGGCAATTACATTTGAAGCCTTCGAAGTTGACGAAACACATGATGTCTCGTCAGGCTATGTAATTCCAGCAGCGATGGCCTTCCTCGGCCTCTCGGGAATGGCTTGTGCACTCATTATTGCTGGTTTACCACCACTGTCAGGGTTTGTCGCGAAATTTGCTATGCTGCACCAATTATTACAAGCAGAAACCATTACTCTTGCAGCATGGATGTTTTTAATACTTATTATAAGTGCCGGACTTGGCAGTATTATTACCTTCGTGCGCTTTGGTATTCGCAGTTTCTGGGCTTCGCACCGCGAAACCCCACCGTTACTGAAACTCACTGAGGTAGCACCTATTATTGTGATCCTGATGGTTTGTGTTGGACTAGTCGTGTTCGCTGGGCCAATATTTGAGTTACTGGAGCGAACCATGAGTGAAGCTTCGAATACGCCAATGTACATTGAACGCGTATTAGGTCAACCCGCAACAGGAGGGAACGCATGAAATCTTGGTTCCCTGCACCGTGGTTATCGGTCTGCTTACTGGCAATTTGGCTACTTCTGAATCAAAGCCTTGAACTGGGTCAAATTTTATTTGGCATCCTACTTGCTATTGCCATCCCAGTGATAACGGCACCATTGCGTCCAAACTTCCCTGCGGTAACACGCCCTATTGCATTATTTCGTTTGCTCAGCTATGCCCTAGTCGAGATTATCCGTTCAAGTTTTAACGTCAGTCGAATTATCCTGTTCCGCGGAACAAAGAACGTTAACTCGCAATTTATTATCATCCCTTTGGATATGGATAATCCAGCAGGGCTTGCGTTGTTATCGTGCTTAATCAACTCAACCCCTGGAACAGTTTGGGTTGAATATTTTAGCGACCGGCGCGAGTTATCATTGCACGTTTTTGATTTACACGATGAAGCTTGGTGGATTGACACCATTAAAAACAAATACGAAAAGCCAATCATGGCAGTATTTGAGTAAAGGCACGATATGAAATTAGCGTTAGAAATCTCAATCTACATTGCATTAATAAGCACTATGCTGGCTATAGTCTTATGCGGTATTCGGTTACTCCGTGGTCCTACATCACAAGACCGGGTGTTAGCCCTTGATACCTTATGGATGTGCATTATGATATTCGTGCTCCTATTAGGCATGTTCTTTGGGAGTCTGATTTACTTTGAAATAGCCTTACTGATTGCACTCACGGGCTTTGTCTCAACTATGGCGCTGGCGAAGTTTTTAATGCGTGGAGAAATTATCGAATGATCAACATGGCAAACGATATCCCTGCTTGGGCTGCAATACTGGTGATTTTTTTCCTGCTATTGGGTAGCTTTATTATTGTGGTAGGTACCTTAGGGTTAGTACGCCTCGGTGACTTTTATCAGCGCATTCATGGCCCTGCCATTACCATTACGCTAGGAACGGGCTCTGTGTTGATCGCATCGATGATTCTTTTCTCGAGTACCCACGAGCGCTTAGTGATTCACGAGCTGTTGATTACTGCCTTCGTCTTCCTCACTGCCCCGTTGGGCGCCATGATGATGATGCGTGCCGCTGTATACCGTGGCCGACGCCAACAGCAACGTGACGAGTCTAAATAGCACGTCGCACTGATCCATCTGGAGAAAAACAATACGGTCAATGTGTGCTTTTAATTACGCTTACAAAACACCGAAACATGCCTAGGTGTGGTTGCTGTTACGGTTACAGATTACACGGGTATCAATATTTCCAGGATAATAAAAATAATAAATGCACTACCCCAGCCTATACTAGATACTAGCCAAACAAGTTCTAATTTACGATTTCTTTTTAATTTTAATAGAATCGATTCTGGTATATAACCCGGCCATTCTTTTTTTCTAAAAAACTTATTATCCAGAACGATTTCATTGTAAGTAACAGCGGATAGTCTTTGACTTAAAAGGATGGTGTAATATTCATAATCAATATTCAAAAGTGATTTCTTTATTCTAACCCTAGTCCCTAAAATAGAAAAAGTTAAAAATATAATAAAAAAAGAAAATACTAACAATACAACGAAAAAAGCTGTCATGTCATATCCCCTTAATGCTTAGCTTGAATTTCTTACCCCTCCAAAGCATCGGTTAGAACTGTAAATCGCCAAATCACTGCATCACCATGGAACTATAAAAATTCTGTTACAGGCTCGATAAAAAACTTATATAACACAAAAATAAATAGAGAAAAATTAATTGAAAGCAATACCTTCAACTCGACACATAGTGGCTTCCAATTCCATGGATGATAATAAAATGAGAATGCCTTACTCATAAGTTCAGGGGTATTGTAAAAAAGCCCATTTTCAAAATAAATCTTGCATATATCTCCATGCCTTCTATTTAAAAAAATATAAATGACAACCTGAAGAAAAACAGAAAATAAGGCCACACTCAAAACAATAGGCATAACTTAGGTCTCACATTTACTTTTATTACAATCTAATAATTTCCCGCTTGCCTCGAGCCCGGCGCCCCCAAATACTCCTAATCTTATTTCAGGAGCAACTTCTAGTGTCACACCGTTCGTTCCAA
>Ga0209075_1000416_pt1 | contig 41206 bp, 30 predicted proteins | sample Stecom2011_FD_187523 | JGI IMG/M metagenome (GOLD analysis project Ga0209075, IMG submission 187523) | Agricultural soil microbial communities from Utah to study Nitrogen management - Steer compost 2011 (SPAdes) (version 2) | ecosystem: Environmental > Terrestrial > Soil > Agricultural land...
CCGATGAAGTTCTGCAACTTCATCGCCAGGCCCATATCGCCCTGGATTTTAACTTTGCCCATCATAAACGCCTGGGGCGCCGGGAGATTTCCTTCCCACATATCGACAAAATCGCCATCTTTCATCTCGATGGTCACGTCGGCGTTATCGGCCGCGCCCTCGCTGACATAGTCAGAATCCTTGCTGAAATCGATCGCCCAGGTGCCTCCGTCGTCACCGGTGATATTGAATTGGAAGACCGAATCCATCTGCGCGATCTTTTCGTTCGATTTAAGTTTCTCGGGGAATACTTCGTTAAAAATCTCTTGCACGCTTGCCATTTGTTATCCCTAAAAAAGTCATGATGAATGGGCGTCTCAACACACAGAATCGCGCCCGTATTTACCACGGCGCCCCGGCACCCGCAAGGATTCGCGACCCGGCAAATGCGCCCCCAACGCGTGCCTTTCGCCGCGGCGGGTCAATCTTAAAGGGTGTGCCGGTTAGGCGTCCGCACCGGGACGCCGACTTCGGGCGGGCGCGCTAGCAAATAGAGCGAGGCGAAATCCCATGGACTGGATTAAATTTTTGGTCGGTAATGACGTCGACCCGCTGATCTGGTGGCAGATGTCGTTGCGCGCGCTGATTTGCTTTGGGTTCGCCGTGATGCTGATTCGCTATACGGGGAAGCGAATTTTTGGCAAGAATACGGCCATTGATATCGTTGTTTCGGTCATTCTCGGCTCGAATATCAGCCGCGCGGTCACGGGGAACGCCCCGCTTTTTGCCACATTGGTCGCCACAGTCGTGATCGTATTATCCCACACGATTCTGTCGTATATCGCGTGGCGTTTTCCGGGCATCTCGACCTACCTCAAGGGGCAATCCACCACGTTGGTTCGGGACGGAGAAATCTGCGAAGACGAGATGGGCGCCAAGGGAATCGGTCTGGGCGACCTCAAAGAGGCCATGCGCCAGCGCGGCCTTGAGCCCAATCTCGAAGATATCCGATACGCCTATATCGAGCGCAACGGGGATATCAGCATCATCGTCTAGATGAGCGCGCGCTCAGGCGCGAAGCTTCTGGCGCAAAAATCTGGCGAGTTCGTCGGCGCCGGCATTGATCGGCATCGTCAGGAGGCTGGGATTCTGGGCGGCAAAGCCCTGGCGGATGATATTAAATCCGTTTTGATAGAAGTCATCGGGGCGCGCCAGGATAGGGAAATAGCTTCCGCCATGAAGCGCGGTGGCGTGGCGGACGCAGCGTTGCAGGCGGCTCAGCAGGCGTGCGACGGCCTGGCGCGCGGCGTCTGGGACGCTCAGGGAGCGAAGTTTGAGGGCCGTCACCGACGCGCGCTCCACCATAAAAAGGTCCGTGAGTTTGGTGGCCCTGGCGGCATGGCCGCGATTTGGCGAGAGGATCCCGTTGCGGTTGATCATCGCCAGATCGTCGCTAAGCGGGCGCCAACCATCCTCGCTCATCTGTTCAACGAGCGACGTTGATTCATTCGCCGCGCCCCAACCAACCAGCGCCACCGCGCGCCCATCCTTCTCGAAGCTACTCGCCGGCAGAAAAGTTGTGTCATTTTCCAGATGCACAAATTGCAATAGCGGGTCGACAACTTCCTCCAGGATATCCTGTACGCTGACCTGATTGCCCGCGCGGATCGACACCTCAAAACCCGGCTTGCCCGCCCGCACCTGGTAGGCCAGCGCGCCCTGGGTGACCTCATAGATGCCCTCTGCAGCCTTCAGCGGCGGAATCGACACGTAGGCATCGAGCTCGCCGAGCGCGTCGACAAAGCGGAAGCGAATATGGGCGGGACGTGCGGCCAAATCATCCTCGAAGCCGGCAAACTCTCGGCGCAGCGCGTCGAGCTGCGCCCCGCTCCCTTCGAGGTCAAAGCCGATCTTTGCCAGCGAATATCTCGTCATAATCAGACTCGTTTTATGTCGTTAAATAGACGTGCGCCGATTAATTTGCGACCGCCTGGGTCTCGACCATCACCACGGTGGCCTCGGCGCGCTCGCAGGCGGCGGCGCAGGCTTCCCCGTTGGGATACTGCGGCTCAAAATTGAGCCCCACCGCGCCGATAAAGGCCAGGTTGTCGGAATCGGTGGCGTGGATATTCAGGGCCACCTCTTCAAGATTGCTGACGCGCAGGAATAGCTCATTTTGATGGCAGAGATAATTCGTGCTGGGCACCTCGGCGCCCGGACCACATTCGACTGTCGTCACCTGAGCACCGGCCGTGACGCTGCCCTTGAACGCAGTAATCGCCCGGCCATCGGCGCCCTCAAATGTCAGCACGACCCCGTTCTCACAACCGATCAGCGTGCACTCCTCGGAGTCGCTGCAGCCGCTAAAGCTCAGCGCAATCAGCATGATAAGTGCACTGGCATCGCGCGTTAGAATCGTCATGGCCTGGACTCCATTCGGGTAGAAAATTGGAAGATGCGAAGCCCGCGTCGTATCGCGGCACGCTGCCCAAAAATACATAGCAGTCCTTCCCCCATAGTTCAAAAGATATGCGGGCAAAAGAGCTGCTTTGAAGATCGTGAGAATTGATCTCCTGCGCCCACACTGATAGGTTATGACTGAGCGACTACGATATGAACCAGGCCCCTGGATAACTTGGCCTTTAAGCCCCAATTCACGAGAGTTTTTCAAGCGTGACCAACGCCCAATACCATAGCGATACCCTCGCCCCGGGCAGCGTTTTTGAGCGGAAATATCGCATCGTTCGCGAGATCGGGCGCGGCGGCTTTGGCATGGTCTATCTGGCGCACCAGGAAAAGATGGGCCGAGATGTCGCCCTCAAGGTGCTTCGCACCGGCGCCACCGAGATGCACCAGAGCGCCAAGGAGCGTTTTTTGCGCGAGGTCAAGATCATCAGCCGGCTACGCCACCCCAATACGGTGACCATCCACGACTTCGGCGAAACCCACGACGGTCTTGTTTATATGGTCCTCGAATTTATCGAGGGGAAAACCGTCAAGGCCATCCTTCGTGAGGAAGGTGCCCAGGAGCCGCGCCGTGCGCTCGCCCTGGCCGCGCAGATCGCGCGCTCACTGGCCGAAGCGCACCGCCATGGCGTGATTCACCGGGACCTGAAGCCCGCCAATATTATGGTCGGCGACCTGGAAACCGAGTCCGATTTCGTCAAGGTGCTGGATTTTGGTATCGCGCGCCTGGCACAAGCCGACCAGCGCGACCTCACCAGCGTGGGACTGCCGGCCGGGGAGCGCGAGTTGATCGGCACGCCGCGCTATATGAGCCCCGAGCAGGTGCGCGGCGAATCGCTCACCCCGGCAAGCGACGTCTACGGCGTCGGGCTTATCCTCTATGAGATGTTGGTCGGCCAGCCGGCGGTCACCGGCGACACGACGCTGGCGTTGATCAGCCAGCAAATCAGCCCGGAGCCCCTGGCCCTGCCGGGAATTCAGGCCATGCCCCCCGCGCTTTCGGAGCTGATTCGCCGGGCGACCGCCAAACGTTTGCCGCAGCGTTTCCCCGACGCGGAGACCTTCGGCGAAGCGATCGAACAAACGTTAATGACCATGGGCGGCGCCCTGCCCGGCTCGGCCTCCGCGCGCCAGACCGGGCGTTTTTCCGCCGCCACAGGCGCCTTTTTATCCGGCGGGTATCCGGCCGCCCCGGCGAGCGCGGCCGCGAATATCACGGGACAATACGGCGCACCGCATACGCCGCATCCGGAGTTTCAAAGCGGCGCGTTTGTACATCATGTCGGCCAGGCATCGCACCCCGAACGCGCCCCCCAGTTTGCCCAACCCATGCCCACCCGCGATCCGCTGCAGGAGCAGGCTACAAATCCCGTTCAGCGCGCGCTGGGCCCGCAGGCAAACTTCTCGACGCCTTTAGGCTCCCCGCAACACCAACAACCCTTTGGCGCCGGCCACGCGCAGCAGGCATCGCCCTTTACCAATAAAGTCTACGATTTTGCCCAGGGCGAAGCCGGCCTGGATCCCGAACTGCCTCCCCCGCCGTCTGACACAAATATGTTCTCAGCGCCTGACCCCTCGCTCGCCGCGAATTCCGACGATTCAAAGACCCGCCCCCAGCAGGGCCAGACCACCAGCATGGAGTTTGCGTTTCAGTTTTTCCGCATGGCGCTCTTTGGCCTTATCGCGCTCATCGGGCTCTATCTCTCCTTTATCCTGGTGGGGCCGATCTTCGGGCATTTCGTCAGCGGTACCCTCAAGCTCGTCGCGACCGCGATTCTGGCGTCGGCAATCCCCCTGCTGACGGCGCTGGGCGAGAATAGCAAACGCGAGCGTTTCGATGTCATCGATAACCCCTATGATCGAATCACCCGGGTATTTATTGGAACCGCGATCTTCTCATTCGGCACGGGCGTGCTGTGCTCGCTTGCGATGAGCGGCGGGGTCGTTCACGACCTGCGAAAATTTCCAAACTGGTTTTTGAATGATGCGCAGAAGGTCTCCAAAGTCGGCCTTCTCAACGAGCAGATTTCGCTGGGAATCGCCCAGGTTGTCGAGGATGTGACCACCGCGCTCGGTATCTATTCCGGGGTCGACCACAGCGGCGACGACGCCCCTAAACCGGTGCGCCCCGCAGCCCCGCCCGCGCCGACGCGCCCGGCGACGCGCGTTCAGAATACCGCGGCTCCCACCCACCACGATGGGGACGATAAGGACGATGAGAATGCGCCAAGCGACACCCCAAAGAGTCGCCCGGATTTGCCCACCGCGACCCGACCAGCGAAGAGCGCACCGACGCCTGCGCAGCCGAAGACCCAACCCAAGTCCGGCAATGCCGGGGGCTCCGATTATGTGGACTGGTGATGTGGACTGGTGAGCTCAAACCAGCGCCCTAATGGCTGGTTTTAGCGCCGATGGCGGAGTTGCTTCTGCAACTTCTTGCGCAACGCCTCCTTGTCGACCTCCTGTGTCTCATCCTCTTCCTCTTCCTCATCCTCTTCCTCATCAGCCTTTCCATCAGCCGTATCGGGGGTCGTCTTCGCGACCTCCGCGCTTGTGGCGGTGTCCTTCTGCTCGGAAGGCCTCGCGTCGCAGCGAAGCGCTCCAGCGTCGTGCTCAGGCTTTGCGGCGAAGGCCGGGGTCGCAAGCGCGCCCAAAATACAGGCCACACTCAGGCATCGCAGAAATACTGTTGCAAGATGAGTCGCGCGCATAAAAACTCCAGGTTTTTGGGTGAAAGCCTCGCCAGTTAATACCGAGCCGGGCCGCATAATATTCAATCCGGTGCGCCAGTACGGCGGACGCCGAGGCGGGAGTTGCTGACAAAAAAGCCGGTCCCACCAAATGTGGGACCGGCTTTTAGACGCCCGGCGCGCGACGAGCGCGCGTCGGCTCAACCGCGCATTTTACTTCGCGATTTACTTACCGAGGCTGGGCTCTTCAAGCTTGAGCTCGGTCGGTTGACCCTCGCCGCCGCCCTTTTGCTGCTGCTGTTGCAGTTGCTGTTGAATCTGCTGCTGCAACTGCTGCTGGGGGTCCATTGCCGCCGGAGGGGCTTCGGGGGCGGTTGCGTTGATCTTGATATTATCCTCATTCTTCTCGATCTTCGCGTCCTTTTTGAGGTCTTCCAGCAGCGTATTCATCGACTCGCCGAACTTCTGGCGCTCAAGCTGAGCGATGATCTGCTCTTTGGCTTCGTCGAAGCTGGTCGTCCCTTCTTCCTTCTTGTCCACGACCTGGATGATGTGGAAGCCGAAATCCGATTTGACCGGCTCGGAGATCTCGCCGGGCTTCATCGCGAACGCGGCTTCGGCGAACTCCGGGACCATGCGGGATTTCTCGAAATATCCCAGGTCGCCGCCGCGGCTGGCGGTCGGGCCTTCGGATTTCTCCTTGGCCAGCGCCTCGAAATCAGCGCCGGGCGCCTTGGCTTCCTTGGCGATGGCCTCGGCGCGCTTCTTCGTCTCGGCGACCTTGGCTTCGTCGTCGTCTTTTTTGACGTTCAGCAGGATATGACGGGCGTGAACCTGGGCGCCGTGCTTGAAGCGCTCTTTGTTCTCGTCATACATTTTCTTGGCATCTTGCTCGCTGACCTCGCCGTCGTACTCCTTTTTGAGGAGCTCGCGCAGCTGGCGATCCTTGGTGATATTCTCGCGCATCTTGGCCTCGGTCAGGCCGCGTTGCTCCAGGAACTTCTCGTATTCTTCTGCGTTGGGAAGACGCTCCTTGAACTTCGCCAGCTCTTCGTCGACTTCTGCGGAAGCAACCTCGATATTGGATTTCTCCAGGGCCGCGTCGATAAGCTTCATATCGATCAGCCGGTCGAGTGTGTTGCTCTTGAGCATCTGCGCGATCTGCGGGGTCACCGGGCGGCCCTGCATCATTCCAGCGGTGAGCTTAATCGCCTCATTGAACTCGGACGCCGGAATCTCGACGCCATTCACGGTGGCGACGGGACCGGTAGCTTCCACAGGCAGCTCATCGGCGGGCTTTTCGCCGTCCTTCTCGGAGGCCTCTTCACCGGTGGAGTCCGCCTGGGCGGTTTCGGTGGCGCTCTGATCAGCGGCTTCCTCGTTCTTCGAGCAGCCTGCCGTCAGGCCCAGCCCGGTCACGATTGCCAGCGTCAAGATGATCTTCTTACAACGACTCATAGAATGCTCCTTTAAGTATATTAGATTCGCAAAAAACATGCTCCTCCTACAACGAGAGCAAGTTTTGGGTCAAGCGCAGTACGCGCGCGGGTGCGCAGAATCCGGCAATCCTCATTTAATCACCGAGATTCCCCATGTCACCGCGGCATCGAGAAATTTTGCGTACCACCGCATGATCCATCCCAACACCGCGCTAAGGGTGTCTATTCCGGGCAATTCTCGGAAGGGCTGCAAAAACCAGGTCGAGCTGCGATATAATTCGCTGATCAGCGCCTCGATCCCCATCGCGTGGGCGATCATGGCGGCGGCGAGCGAAAAGAGGATCCACAGGCGAAAGAAGCTATAGCGCCAGCTTCCGCGCGCCGACATTATCGACCAGGCCAGCGCCGCGATCATCGGAATCAGCCCCAACCCGACGCGCATCGCGTACTCGAATTCATAGAGGTGGGCGGTGAGCAAAATAAAGCAAAAGAGCGCGACAAGCGGCGCAACACACGCCTCCGCCCACTCCATCGGGCTGTCGGGGGTGCGGAAGAAATCTTCGCTCGACTCGTCGCGCTCCGCCTTCTGATAGTTGGCGCCGCCGAGGACGTGGCGCTGCTGTTTATCCCAGTCCACGTCGAGGGATTGCGCGTGTTGGGACTGGGCCAGGATGTGTTGAGCACGCGAGCGTTGCTCAGCCTGCGCGCCCTCGCCGGCAGGCGGCGGGCTCACCGGTGGCGCTTGCGAAAGTTGCCCGCGCACGGGGTCAAAATGGGGGGTGCTTGCGCCCATTCCATCTTCGAATTGAAAACGCAGGGCATCCAATTCCTCAAGCAGCGCGTCGGCTTGGCGGTAGCGCTTGGAGGCGTCTTTCTCGATGAGTCGCGCCAGAATTGGCCGAAAGGCCACGGGTACCTGGTCGATCTCGGCCAACACCAGCGCATGCGGCGAGACGTGCGCCGCCACGGCGCCCTGGATATCGTCGGCTTTGACCGCGCGCGCGCCGGTGAGCATCTCGTACATCAGAAGTCCCAGCGCGTAGAGGTCACTCCAGGGCCCCACCTGCTGGCCGCGCGCCTGCTCGGGGGCGATATAGCGCGGGGTTCCGACCGCCATCCCCTCGCGGGTCAGCTCTTCAACCGGCGCATCGTCAATCTGTTTGAGCAACTTCGCGGTGCCAAAGTCGAGCACCTTCACCAGATAGTCGTCCTTCTGCGGGACGAGCATGATATTGGCGGGCTTCAGGTCGCGGTGAATGATGCCGCGGTGGTGCGCCAGAAGCAGCGCGGAGGCGATTTGCTCACAGATCGAAATGACCTTTTGGGGCGCGATAGGCCCCGCCGCCAGAACCTCGTTGAGCACCTGGCCGTCGACGTATTCCAGGACCATAAAGAGGACGCCATGCTCGGTCTGCCCGAAGTCATAGATCCCGATAATATTGCGGTGCACCAGGGCGCTGATGACCTTCATCTCGCGGCGAAAACGCGCAATCTGGGTTTGCGCGCTCGCGTCAGACTGCACAGGCAGCGATTTTATCGCGACCCGCTCACCACTATCCAGGTCGATGGCGCTTAAGACCGCACCAAAGGACCCCGAGCCAACTTCCTGTTCGACGCGATATCTATTCAGCAGAATCGTGTTGATTTCTATCTTATTATGCATACCGGACAAATCTTGGCCCATGAGACATAAGGCTCGAAAAAAATGGAAGCAAAGTGATGCAGATAGAGGATGATTTCATTTCAAAACCCGGCCGCCACCCGAAAAATCGCCGCGATTGCGCGCGCGATTCTAACGCTGAGAGTGTCGATCCAGGAGAACGGCGGAAAGTCAGGGAATCGCTTTAAGAACCAGGTCGGGTCGGTTTCCAGTGCCTTGGCGGTATCGGCCGGATCGATGAAAAGCCCGGCGACAAAAATCAGGGCGCATAGAATGATCAGATTGCGCGCGGTGGGGCTGAGCCAGCGCTGGGCGAAGTCGCCGCCCACCACCCGGGTGGCCGAAAATCGACTCCCCAGCAGGGCCACCGCGATCATCGCCCCACCCGCCGCCCAGCGCGTCGCCACGGGCTGGCCGTATAAGATGGCTCCCAGGATAAGAAACCCAAGATAGGCGCTGGCAAGGCCGCCCAGGGCGAGCAACGCGCGCTTGCTCACCACATGCATGTCGATTCCGCGCGCCTCGCGCTCTTGCTCAATGCTGCGCGCGCCCGGGGCAAGCGGGGCCGTGGTTTTCTTGGGACGCTCGCCGGCCCGGCGACGCTGGCGCTCGGCCTGGCGCCGCTGGCGGTCAATGGACTCCAGGTCGAGGTCGAGCTCGTCGGTGCGAAGCGACGGCACCGGGGTGCTCGCGCGCTTGGGGCGCTCGCCGGGTGAGGTGCGCACGGCGCTGCCCCGGGCGTGACTGGGACGCGTGCCTGGCGATGTCCCCAGCGGGCGACGGGTGCGCTGGGGCTGGGCCGCCGTGGCGCGCTGCGCCCGCAGCAGAGATTCGTCCGGAGTACTCGGATGCTCAATATAATTTCGGCCCGAGAAAATATCTGCCTCGGAGATCTCCTGGCCGAGCGTGGTTTCCGCCGCGATTTCGGGTGACTGCTGCAGCGTCGCGCGTCGAAATATCTGGGCGTCGGGCGCAGCCTCAAACGGCGCGAATGCCGCCAGAAATTCGCGCACCGAGGCGAAGCGATCTGCGGGTTCGCGCGCGGTGGCCTTCAGGACAATTCGGCGCATTTCCGGGCGAAGACGGCCAAGGTTGGGAAACGGCAGCGGGCCCGGGTCCAGATGTTCGCGCACCACCGCCGCCACGCTGGTATGCGAAATCGGCGGGTCCCCGGCGAGCATCTGGTAGAGCAATAATCCCAGGCTATACAGGTCACTTGCCGGGGTGACCGTTTGCCCGAGCACCTGCTCCGGACTCATATAGATCGGCGTGCCGATAAACTGCGTCGAGCGTGGCTCATCGCGGGAGCGTTGCGAGGATTCATCGAGCAATTTCGCCACGCCGAAGTCCAGGACTTTGACAAAATCGCGCTCCCCGTGCAGCTCGGTGAGCATGATATTGGAGGGCTTAAGATCCCGGTGAACGATCCCATGGGCGTGGGCTTCGTCCAGGCTCTTCAGGATCTGGCGGGCGATATGCATCGCCCGCGCCTCACTGAACGCACCCTCGGCGTCGATGACGTCGCAGAGCGTATTGCCGTCGAGATACTCGAGCACCATATACGCCAGATCTTGCTCGGTATGCCCGAAGTCAAAAATGGTCACCGTATTGGGGTGGCGCAGCCGACTTACTATCTGGACCTCGGTGACAAAGCGCGCGGTGACGTCCGGGCGCACGCGCACTACCGAAGGCTTGAGGCATTTAAGCGCGACGTCGCGACCCATCACCTCGTGGCGCGCCTTGACCACAATCGCGAAGCTGCCGGTGCCCAGCTCATTGAGGATCCGATATTTTTGCTCGAAAAGCCGTCCGGGCACGAGCAGTTCTCGAAGGTTGCTGTCGGGGACAGGCGTAGCCATGAAATGCTCGTGAGAGGTGAGCGCTGACAAAAAGCAGCTTTGTCGGTGGGTGGAAAAACAACGTCGAATCGAGCTTAGCACTCCCGCCGCGTCGGCTTCAACTGCCAAGCCGTTCGGACTCAGCGCAGCCCGGCCAGGGACTGCTCCAGGGACGCAAAAGACCCCAGCGCACCCAAAATCCTGGAGGTACGCCGGGGTCTTCTACAAATCAAGCGGAGGATCTATTCGAGCGCATCGCGTCGAGCATGATGCCCGGAGCGACACGCTCAAATACATGGGCTTACATCATGCCGCCCATTCCACCCATGCCGCCCATTCCACCCATGCCGCCCATGCCGGCTGCGCCACCATCGTCGTTGGCGCTCGGCTTGTCGGCGATCATCGCCTCGGTGGTAAGCATCAGGCCTGCGACGCTGGCGGCGTTCTGCAGCGCGGTGCGCGACACCTTGGCCGGGTCAATGACGCCCGCTTCGATGAGGTCTTCGTAGACGTCGGTGGCCGCGTTATAGCCGTAGCTTCCCTCTTTGGAGAGAATCTCGCGGATGACCAGCGAGCCTTCCACGCCGGCGTTGCTGGCGATCTGACGAATCGGCTCCTCGATGGCGCGGCGGATGATCGCGACGCCGGATTTCTCGGTTTCACTGACATCGAGCTTGTCGAGGTAGCTGATGGTGCGAAGGAATGCGACGCCGCCGCCGGGGACAATGCCCTCTTCGACCGCTGCGCGGGTTGCGTTGAGTGCATCCTCGACGCGCGCCTTTTTCTCCTTCATCTCGATTTCGGTCGCAGCGCCGACCTTCATCACCGCCACACCGCCGGACAACTTTGCCAGGCGCTCCTGGAGTTTCTCACGGTCGTAGTCGCTGGTGGTCGACTCCATCTGGCCTTGAATCTGGGCGATACGCGCCTTGATGTCGGCTTTGGAGCCCTTGCCCGAGACAATAAGAGTCTCGTCTTTGGTGATCGTGATGCTGGCGGCCGAGCCCAGGTCGGTAAGCTTGGTCGAGTCAAGCTGCATGCCGCGATCCTCGCTGATGACCTGTGCGCCGGTCAGCACAGCGATGTCTTCAAGCATCTGCTTGCGACGGTCGCCGAAGCCCGGCGCCTTCACGGCCGCGACGTTGAGCACGCCGCGCAGCTTGTTGACCACCAGGGTCGCCAGCGCCTCGCCGTCGATGTCTTCGGCGATGATCAGCAGCGGACGGCTTCCCTGCTGGTGCACTTGCTCAAGCACGGGGAGCAGATCTTTCATCGCGCCAATCTTCTTGTCATAAAGAAGAATAAGCGGCTGCTCCATCACCGTTTCCATGCGCTCGGAATCGGTCACGAAATACGGCGAGAGATAGCCGCGGTCGAATTGCATACCTTCGACAAACTCAAGCTCGTCGCCCAGACCCTTGGCCTCTTCGACCGTGATCACGCCGGACTGGCCGACTTTCTCCATCGCCTCAGCGATGAGCTTGCCGATCTCGGGATCGTTATTGGCCGAGATGGTGCCGACCTGTGCAATCTTGGCGCGGTCGTTGGTGCGAATGGCCTGCTCGGCGATGCCTTCGACGACGGCGGCAACCGCCTTGTCGATGCCACGTTTGATGCTCATCGGGTCGTGGCCGGCGGCCACAAGCTTGGAGCCTTCGCGGTAGATGGCCTGAGCGAGCACGGTCGCGGTCGTGGTACCGTCACCGGCGGTATCCGAAGTCTTCGCGGAGACCTCTTTGACAAGCTGAGCGCCCATATTCTGGAAGCGATCCTCGAGCTCGATTTCCTTGGCGACCGTCACACCGTCTTTGGTGATGATGGGCGCGCCGAAGCTCTTCTCGATGACGACATTGCGCCCTTTGGGCCCAAGGGTCACCTTGACGGCGTTGGCCAGGGTATTGACGCCCTGAAGGATTTGCTGGCGAGCTTGCGCATCAAAAATAATTTCTTTTGCGGACATATTTAAACTCCTAGGTTTCTATCAGTTGGGTGTCTAAGACTCAGAAAATGAAGCTGTGCCAATCAGAGCAATGTCTGAAAAACACGGATTCAGCCGGGTCGATGCGCGGGCATCGACCCGTTGCAGCTCAGCGGTCATCAGTCGTTGATGACGGCCAGAATCTCGTCCTCGCGCAGGATCAACAGCTCCTCGCCCCCAACGGTGATCTCGGTGCCGGAATAGCTGCCGAACAGGACTTTGTCGCCTTCTTTGACCTGCATCTTCGCGTTCGTGCCGTCGTCGTTGAGCTTGCCCGGCCCGGCGGCGCGAACGATGCCCTCAAGCGGCTTCTTTTTGGCCGACTCGGGAATGATAATTCCGCCGGCGCTCTTCTCGTCGCTGGCAACACGCTGGACCAAAACACGATCGTAAAGTGGCTTGATGCTCATTGGAACTCCTTTGCTTTGTTTAGAATAAGAAATAAATGCTGCTTGCTTGAAAAAAATGCTTCGAAAATGGCCTCTCCAGGATATTTCGGGAGGCACTTTACAAAAAATAAGGATGACGGCATCCGAGGCGATTAGCAGTCTTTGGCTGAGAGTGCTAATCGAGCTGGATTAATAGTTACGCCCTCGCCAAAGTCAAGCCGGATTCCCGAAATAATTTCGACATGGTTTTTGCGAGCCGGCCCGCGCCAGATAAAAAACAAGATGCCCCACTTCGGACACCCGGTCTTTGCTCCGCTGCGAACGGGGGCAAACAGTGCGCGCGCCCCGTACATAGTCAAGTCGTCAAAGCGATAATTTTTCAACCCCAACCTGAAAGATCAACTAATTCAACCACTTATGGGTGCCCGGAATCTCAACTATTTCATTCTCCGGCGCCATGATGCTCATTGGCGAGGCGCGCAAGATTGATCGTCGAGGCACAAATGGCTTGACGCGCAAAATGGTGTCACTATGTTCAGCGGCCCGCGCACCTTGCCGGAGGACTTCGAGATTGAAATCCACCGGCAATCCGCCAGCACCCTGCGCGTTCGAAAGCCCGTATTATTTTTGAGAGTTAGACCCTTGCTGAATCAATCCTCGAGCACCTTCAAAGAACTGCACGAAACCGCCGCGCGCGTGCGCCGCGGCGCGCGTGTCCTCGCGCATCAGTCCACCGCGACCAAGAATGGCGCGCTGGCTCACGTCGCCGACGCGCTGCGCGCGGCGGTGCCAGCGATTCTCGCGGCGAATCAAAAAGACCTTGCCCGCGGGCGCGAAAAGGCCCTGGACCGGGCGTTTCTTGATCGCCTCGAGCTCAACCCGGAGCGCATCGAGGAGATGGTCGCGGCGATCGAAGAAGTCATCGCCCTGCCTGATCCGGTGGGCCGAGTGGACGCTGGTTGGGTGCGCCCCAACGGGCTTCGTGTGGGCAAGCGTCGAATTCCACTGGGGGTCATAGGGATCATCTATGAGTCGCGCCCAAACGTGACAAGCGACGCGACCGCGCTGTGTTTAAAGAGTGGAAATGGCGTGATTCTCAAGGGCGGCTCAGACGCCTTTGAGTCGAATCGAGCCATTTATGCGGCGATTCGCGCCGGCCTGAAATCCAGCTCCTTGCCGGCCGAGGCGGCGATGGCCGTCGGATTTGTCGACACCACCGAGCGCGCGGCGGTCGGGGAGTTATTGAAGTTGGAGAAATTCATCGACGTGATCATCCCGCGCGGCGGGCATACGTTGATTCGCTATGTCACAGAGCATTCATTGATTCCGGTGATCAAACACGACCAGGGAATCTGCCACGGGGTGGTCGACGGTTCGGCGCGCGCCGAGGTGGTCGACGCGGTGATACTAAACTCAAAGGTCGCCCGTCCCGGCGTGTGCAACGCGATGGAAACCCTTCTCGTCCTTGAGAACGCCGCCGAAACGCATCTGCCGCGCTTGCTTGGTCTTTTGGCCGACGAGGGCGTGCGCTTGCATCTGTGCCCGCGCTCCCTGGAGGCGGCAAAATCCGCCAATCTTTTAGAGGACGCGTATCTTCCGGCGACCGAAGACGCCTTTCTGGCCGAGTACCTGAGCCTGGAATTGGCGGTGGCGGTTCTGCCCGATTTGAGCGCGGCCATCGCGCATATTCAAACCTACGGATCCAATCATACCGAGATCTTATTGAGCGAGGATTATAGTCAGATCGAGCGTTTTCAGCGCGAGGTCGACAGCTCTGTGCTCATGATCAATGCGTCGAGTCGATTTAGCGACGGCGGCCAGCTCGGTTTGGGCGCCGAAATCGGCATCAGCACCTCAAAGATGCACGCTTATGGCCCGATGGGGATCGATGAGTTGACGAGCACCAAATTTGTCGTGCTCGGCGAGGGACAAATTCGAAGCTAGAATTCCGGGAGCATCCGGCATATTGACAAGCCCGGCGCGAATATTCTTTGCCTTTCATTTGCTATAGTATCGAGCCCGTTGATCCGAGCCTGCAATATATTACTTTATGTGGGTTCCTTAATTTTGTTGAATCGTTTGAAAGAGCGTTTGAAAGAGATCGTGCTTTCAGCCAGTCAACCTGAAGTCATCACGCGTTCGGATTTGAGCGCATTTTCCGTCCAGGAGACGAATGAGTAAGAACACCCCGATGAGCGCTGAATTTGAAGAGGAGAGCATTGCGGCGAGCGAGCGCAAGCAAACCGGTGGCCCGGATAACTATACCATTGATGGCGATGATGGGGTGGATACCGAGCTGCTGGCGCGCGACGTCGCCAACCTGACCTGGGATCTCAAAGCCCTGAATACCTGCGTCATCGACCTGCGCGGGCGTGTCAGCTATACCGACTTCGTCATCGTCTGCACCGCCACGGCCGAGCGCCACGTTCAGGCGATTGCCCGCCACGTCATGTCGAGCCTTGGGGCGGCGGGTTTTCACTCGCTGGGCGCCGAGGGGCTGAGTTCCGGGCAGTGGGCACTGGTCGATTTTGGCGACGTCGTCTTGCATATTTTCAACGGCGATGCGCGCCGCGAATATGACCTGGAGCGAGTGTGGGTCGACGCGCCGAAGCTCACCCTCGAAGATGCCCCCGACGACCTCTACGGGCACTTTGACGTGCAGCAGTTCTGAGCGTGCACATCTAAAAAAAGCGGCGTCTCCTCTCAGCGATGATACGGCTCGCCGCGGATGATGCTCATCGCCCGGTAGAGCTGCTCGGCTAAAATCATGCGCGCCATTTCATGGGGCAGGGTCATCTTCGCCAATGAGAGGCGGCGCTGGCATTGCCCGCGAAACGCCGGGTCCAACCCGTTGGCGCTGCCGATATAAAAGCTCACATAGCGCGTCCCCGTGAGCATCCACTCCTCGACCCACCCCGCAAATTCGCGGCTCGTCAGTTGCTTGCCGCGCTCGTCGAGCGCAACGCTGAGCGTGCCCTCCGAGGACGCGCTGCGCATGAGCTCGGCCTCCTCTATCAAACCCTTTTGAAGATTCTGAGAGGTCACGCGCGATTCGCGCACCTCGATCTCCTGAACCGGCAGATAATGAACAAGTCGGCCGAGATAATCATCGGTCAGGTTTCGAAACGAATCGTTTCTCATTTTGCCGACTGCTACGATTTCGAATTTCACAGATTGCCTTATAAAAACCCCTTTTAAAGGGCATTACGGGGTGATTTGAGATTTTCCACGCAACAGTTCCCATAAATTTGTCGAAAACTAAAGCACGGGTTCTCGTTCGGAGCGCCCATTCGACACTTATGGGCGCGTGAATCGGCCGGGAGAATTCGATGACGAACTCAGAGATAATGCAGTCGGCCTGGCATCATTTGAGCAGCCTGGGCGATGCCGCTGCGCGGCTTATTTTCCCGCCCCAATGCGCGGTTTGCGACGCGTATCTCGGGGCCACGACCTCATTTTGTGAGCGCTGTGCGCATGCGATCTTTCGTCTGGAGGGCGCGCTATGTCCGATCTGCGGTGAAACGCGCGAATCTCATCCGGGGTCCTATTTGAGCGAAGACGTCACCTGCGCGCGCTGTCTGCAGAAGCGGCCTAAATTTGAGCGTGCGCGCGCCCTCTGGGAGTATTCGGGCAGCGTCGCCGACGCCATTCAACGGGCCAAATACGGGCAGCGCCTGTGGATCGTGCGAAACCTCGCGGCCGAGCTCGGCCCCTGGTTTCTGGACGAGGTCGAGCGCATCGTCGGCGAAATGCAGGCCGAAGCGCGCGGCGCGCGCCCCGCTCCCCTGCTGATGAGCTATGTGCCGATGCATCCCCGGGACCTGCGCACGCGCGGGTATAACTTCCCTAGTCTGCTGCTTCGCGCGTGCCAGAAAGCGGCCGGTTACACGCCTGCAGTCGCCCAACTACTTCAAAAAACGCGCCAGACCCGCTCCCAGGCAGGGCTCCCGCACCTCGAGCGCCAGATCAACCTGCGCGGGGCGTTTCGGTGCAAGCCGCGCGTCGAGCTGGCCGGGCGCACGGTGCTGATCTTCGATGACGTGCTGACGACCGGCGCGACCGCCGACGAAGTCGCTAAAACGCTGCGCGACGCCGGGGCCGCGCGGGTTTATGTACTCAGCGCGGCGCGCGCGCTGAAATTTTGAGAACAATCCGGCGCAACAGCAACATTGATTGGCTTTTTTACGGCTTTTCGTCTAGATTATCGGGGTCATCTATCAATATATTTTAAAGGATCACCCTATGATTGCGCGCCCTGATTTCAACCTACCCTTTTTGCTCATTGCGCTCGGCCTGGTATTTTCGAGTTCTTACCTGACGAGTTGTAGCGATGATTCGACCAGCCAGGACGGACCCGTCCAGTGTGGCCCGGACGAAGTCTTTAACCCGCTCAAGGGTTGTGTGCCGTCACGCCTGAACCCGGGCGACGATGCCGGTGACCTGGACGCGAGCGACGCCACCACGCTGCCGGATAGCGACGTGTGGGTCCCGCCGGACGTGGTCTACGACCCGGATGCAAATACCGTGGTCGACGTCGACGAAGAGGACCGCTGCTCGCCCGATTTGGATAGCGATAATGACGGCCTTTCCAACGCCTGCGAATGCCAACTGGGCACCGACCCGGGTAACTCGGATACCGACGGCGATGGCGTGCCCGACGGCGTCGAGGACGCCAATCAGAACTGCATCTATGACGTCGGCGTGGAGAGCAATCCGCGCGAGGCCGACACCGATCATGACGGTCTCAATGACGGCGAGGAACGGATGAATGGGACGGATTTCCTTCACCCCGACACCGACCGTGATGGGGTGCCCGACGGCGCCGAAGTCGCCAGCGGTTGCATGAATCCACGCGCCGCGGACACCGACGGCGACGGGATCCCCGACGGCATCGAAGATCGAAATGGCGATGGGATGCTCGGGATTTGTCCGAACCGGGTCTACGCGCCCGAATGCGCCCAGGGTGAGTCCGACCCATGCCGCGCAGACACCGATGGCGACGGGGTCAATGACGGCGATGAGGCGGCCTATCTGGAGTGCTCGCCGGGGCAAACCGCGAATCTCGTGGCGCCCCAGCTGGCCAGCAGCAGCGCGGGCAACTATCAGTTGGCGCTGCAGCTGGGCGTCGCGCTCGCCCAGGCAACCTCGCTTACCAGCGGCCACGCCCACGCGTTCAATGACGAGGCCAATCGCTACGCCGGATTTATCGGCGCATGGAGCACCTCGGTCACCGGCGCGACCGCACTTCGCGCCGAGATTGTGTCGAAGATCCAGGGAATGTATCCGGGCTCTTCGCTGCGCGACCAGGGCCAGCGAAGCACCACTCACGACGGCCACCACGCGGTCATTCAGGTCGAGCTTGAGCTCCACGGGGTTACCGACGTGGGGGTTGCGCGCGATGAGATCCTGGCAAAATTGGCCGGCGGCGTTGCTTCGAATTCACTCTCGGGCACCTTCGCCCCGGGAAGCACCCCCAATCCGCTCATCTTCAGCTTTGAAGCGATCCGCCGCGGCGCCAATAATTACGTGGTAGCCGGCGCGGTTGCGCGCCAATCGGACCTCGCCGACGACACGTTGCGTACGGGATTCCTGGTCGCCGATATCACCGGCGGCTCGGCGGTGGCCGAGGCAGACGAAACCCTGGTCGAGCATTGCGTCTCCTACCGGGTTGATAACCGCCCGCAAGTCGACTTTATCTGGATCATCGACTCCTCGGGTTCGATGTCCAACGAGATCGAGCAGGTGCGCCAATTTGCCGATGATTTCGTCGCGATTCTGCAGGCGAGCGACGTCGACTGGCGCCTGGGCGTCACCTCGGCGAGTTGCGACGCGATCGCCGATGACCCCGGTGTGAGCCTGGATGCCAAGGCATTTCTGGGCGGCAGTGGCATCAGCGGCGGTTGCCCCTCTCAGATGCCCAACTTGCCGATCCCGATCCCGATCCCCATCACCTTTTCGCCCTATAAAAACGGCATCCTATGCGACCTTAACGGCGCCAATTTCACCCGTGACCCCCAGAAGTTCAAGGATTGCGTCAATGATATCGCCGGCGATGAGAGCCTTGAGTTCACCATGAGCATGGCGCTGCCGACCATCGACCGCGCGCTGCCGCGCATGGCCGATAATCCGCTCAAAATTCGCCCGGATGCCGCGATTGTGATTATCTCGGTGACCGATGAGTTTGACCAATATGTCGAGAACCAGATGGGCTGGTCGGACAGCGGCAGCGGGGGCGGGGGAAATGATCCGACCCTCAATCCCAACTTTGATTCCATCCAGCTCGATAATATCCTTCAACCGATCCTCGATTATCTCGACCGCCCCAATGTGGATGCCACGCTCTTCGGCATTCACTGGATTGCCGGGGAGGCGTGCTCGTCTGCAGCCGAAGCCGCCGCGGGCATCGGGCGCGTCGCCAGCGCCACCGGCGGCAGCTCCGGCAGCATCTGCGCGTCCGACCTCACCGGCACGTTGACCGATATCGCCAACGCATCCGTCGGGTTGTCCGCCGGAATTCGCCTGCGCGGCACGCCCGCTCCGCCCACGATTGAGACCAAGGTGGGCGAAGTCGCCACCGGGCAGATTGTGGAGTCCACGCGCAGCCGCGTGGCGGGCTGGGACTATGATTCGCGGGTCAACCGTGTCGTCTTCACCGGGCCGGTCCCGCTGCGCGACGAGGACCGCGTCATCGTGCCGTACCTGCGCTGGGATGGAAGCCTGGGCGAGTGCCAGAGCGACGCGGATTGCCCGCGCGGCATGAAGTTCACCTGCATCGATAATATGTGCCGCTAAGCCTCCCCCGACCCTCGACGCCCTGGGTTTTCGCCGTGCGTTGAGGGTCGGCCCACAAGCACCCGCCTTTCTGAGAGGAAATAAAGCGTTTTAGGCGCGTGTTTTAGGTCCGCCACAGAACGCGCTGCGAGTTCATTTTAGCAAGATGAGTATATGCGCGCCGCCGTTGAATCTTTCGAAAAATCCGTTCGAATAAAAGAAGATACGGTGACTTTGAAATGACCGTCACATGCGCCCGGTTCGCCCCAGTTGCAGGCCCGTGAATCCCGGCGCGCATCGCCGCGAAAGGTATACACGCATGAACCCCGCTTTATTGCTGAACGCGACCTACGAACCCTTGAGTATTGTTTCCTGGAAAAAGGCCATCACCCTGCTCATTCTGGGCAAGGCGGAGATGCTCGCCGAGCAAGCCGGCGAGGTCCACTCGGCCACCCAGGCCTTCAAACTCCCGTCGGTGCTGCGCCTGGTTCGGCGGGTGAGCGTACCGCGACACTGCGTGCAATTCTCACGCGAGAACGTCTATCGGCGCGATGCCTACTGTTGCCAGTATTGCGGCCAACATTTTATGAAGGACAAACTGACCTTCGATCACGTCCTTCCGCGAAGCCGCGGGGGACGCGCGACCTGGGCGAATATCGTGGCATCCTGCCAGCGCTGCAACCTGGCCAAGGGCAACCGAACGCCGGAGGAAGCCGCGATGCCGCTGCTCAAGAAGCCCGGCGAACCGCGCTGGTGGCCCTTCTCATCGAGCAGCGCGCATTTTGAGAGCCACCCCGAGGCCTGGCGGCCTTACCTTTGGACCTGAGCTCGAGTTTAGCACCGCCAAATTTCCCATTTGCACCCGAAGGTTTCACGATGACATTACGCGTCGCAGTGCTCTCCGACATTCACGCCAATCCCTTCGCCCTCGAGGCGGTGATCGACGATATCGCCCGCCAGAAGGTGGACGAGGTGATCGTGGGCGGCGATCTGGTCGGGCGCGGACCGCTGGGAAGCCGCGTGGTGGCGCGCATCCAGGACCTGGGCTGGGTGGGGGTGCGTGGCAATCACGAGGACTATACGCTTAATTTTCGGCGCGAAAATGTCCACGCCACCTGGCTTACCGCGCGCGAATGGGCGGCGTCGCGCTGGATGGCCGCGGAGCTTTCGCCCGAGCATGTGGAGTATCTGGACACCCTGCCCTTTACGCGCGCGGCGAGCGTCGCACCCTCACTTCGCGTCTTTCATGGAAGTCCAGATTCCTACCGCGAAGGACTTGGGGACTGGACGGATAACGATATCATCGAGCGCCATATCAACGGGATCGAAGAAACGCTTCTGGTCTGCGGGCATACCCACCGCCCGATGGTGCGCGAAACCCCGGGCGGCCTGGTGGTCAACGTGGGCTCGGTCGGCCTGCCCTTTAACGGGGATCCGCGCGCACAATATGCGATCTTTACCCAGAAAAATGGTCATTGGCAGGTCGAACTTCGCCAGGTCGACTACGATCGCGACGCATTTTTGCGCGAGTATATTACCTCCGGATTTATGGACGCCGCCGGCGTCACCGCCCACCTTCTAACCCACGAAATTCGACACGCACGCCCTTTTCTTGTGCCGTTTATTGAGTGGTCCGCGGCGACCGGGCGAAAACCCGCAGATATGGACGCCCTGCCCGAATTTCTGGAAGTATTCCGCCCCGAGATGTCCAAGCGCGATTTCATAAAAATGATCTCAGCGCGCTGAGCTCAGCCATTGAGCTTCGCCTCAAGTTCGGCGTAGCGCGCATCGATGGCGTCGAGTTGACTGCCGAGTTCTTCCCATTTTTCCATCAGCGATTCGGTCTCATCGGCGGCCTGCTGGTAGGCGATATTGGTGCGGGTGAGCCGCTCGGGATTCTCGTAGATATCGGGGTCGGCCAGCGCCTGCTCAAGCTCGGTGTGGCGCGCTTCGGTGGACTCAATCCTGGCTTCGATTTGCTTTAATTCCTTTCGCAACGCGCGGGTTTCGGCGTCGCGCTCGCGGCGCAGTTCGGCGCTGCGCTGGCGAATCTCCTTATGGCTAAGCTGGGGACCTGCATCCGCGCGCCCGGGGGAGCTGGGGGCGTGTGAGGCCTCGGCGCTCTCGGGCGCCTGGTCGCCGATATCCTGCGCGTGCTTCCAGCGATAATAGTCGTAGTCGCCGTCATAATAGGTCAACGTGCCGTCTTCGATATGCGCGACCTTGGTGACGACCTTATTGAGAAAATAGCGGTCATGGGAGACTACGCAAAACGACCCTTCAAATCGCACCAGCGCGCGCTCAAGCATCTGGCGCGAGGCGATATCAAGGTGGTTGGTCGGCTCATCGAGCAGCAAAAGCCCGGCGGGCTCCAATAACATCTTCGCCAGCGCCAGCCGGCTCTTTTCACCGCCGGAGAGCACCGAAATTTGCTTGTCGACGTCGTTATCGCCGAACTTGAACGCGCCGAGCACCGAGCGAATGCGCGGGAACGCCTCCGGGCTCGCGGTGGCCTCCATCTCGGCAAAGACCGTGCGGCTAAGGTCGAGCTGGTCGACGGAGTGCTGGGCAAAATAGGCGAATTCGACGCGACTGCCGTACTCGACCTTGCCCGCATCCGCCGCGATCTCGCCGGCGAGCAATTTTAGCATGGTCGATTTTCCCGCGCCGTTGGGGCCCACCAGCGCGATCTTGTCCTGGCGATAGACCTGGAAATCGAAACCCTCAAAAACAATATTATCGCCGTAGGCCTTCTTGACCCCTTCGAGCGACGCGACCTTCTTGCCCACGCGCGGCGGCTGGGGAAAATCAAAGTGAATGCTCGCGCTGGTGTCCGGCGGCACCTGAATCATCTCGATCTTCTCGAGCATCTTCACCCGACTTTGGACCTGGGCGGATTTGCTCGCCTTATAGCGAAAACGCTCGATAAAATCTTCGATGCGCGCAATCTCACGCTCCTGCTCGTCGCGCTCGGTCTGCAGGCGCTGGCGCAACTCGTCGCGCTGGAGCAAATAATCGTCGTAGCTCCCCGTGAAGGTGCGCACGGTGCTATTGGCCAACTCGGCGACCTGGCCGGTCAGGCGGTTTAGAAAATAGCGATCATGGCTGATAATGACGACCGTGCCGCTATAGCTTTTGAGGTAATTTTCGAGCCATTCGATGCTCTCCAGATCCAGGTGGTTGGTGGGCTCGTCGAGCAGCATCACGTCGGGAGCTTCCAGTAGCAGTCGCCCGACGAGCGCGCGCATGCGCCAGCCGCCGGAGAACTCCGACAGCGCGCGCTCGCACTGCTCCGCGCTAAAGCCCAGGCCGCCGGCGATCTGGCGGGCCTTGGCGCGAATGGAGTAGCCGCCGCCGCGCTCAAATTGCTCCTGCACCTCCCCGTAAAGATGGCTGAGTTCCTCGGCCTGCTCACCCGACGCCTCCACCAGCCTTGCCTGCAGCGCGTCCATGCGCTCTTCCAGCGCGAGCAGCTCGCGCGCCCCGTCGACGATCACATCGACCACCGAGCCCTCGTGGCTCTCGGTAACCTCCTGAGGAAGATGCCCCACGCGCACATGCCGCGGAATCACCACGCGCCCCTCATCCGGGGTCTCCTCGCCGCATATGATCCGAAAAAGCGTCGATTTTCCGACCCCATTGGCCCCTACCAGACCGATGATCGTATTGTCGGGGAGCTTCCAGTTGAGCCCCTCAAAAAGGGGGGCGCCACCGTAAGACTTTGAGACTGAGTCGAGTTGAATCATTGAGGAACCACTGGTACTTTCTATCTAATTAGATTAGCTCATACGCGCGTCCGCGATGGAGCTGGAGAGATGGCGTGACGCGTGTTCGAACTTTTTTCGGGCGAGTATTTACTTCTTTGGAGCCACACTAATGCGTCGACTGCTTTTCGTTCTAATACTTATTCTTTGCGCCGCGCCCGCCCTACCCGCCTTTGCCCAGGATGACAAGCAAGCGCAGGCGAATACCGGCGAAGAATCACAGGTCGTTTTGCTCAAACTGATGAGCGTTGACGCCGCCGAACCCATCGTCGAATACCTGAGCCGAACCCTGCAGGAAGCCATCGACGCGCATCCCAAACTCAAGGTCGGCGCGCAGGTTGACACCAGCATCAACGAGATGGTGCTTGTGCTGGGGTGTGAGGCCAGCAGCACCCAATGCCTGTCCGGGCTCAGCGACTTCGTCGAGGGCGACCAGATTGTCTTCGGCAGCATCCGCCAGGCCGAAGGCGTGTATTTGATCAGCCTGAAGCAATTTGATTTCGCCACCGGCACATTTTTAAGCGATATCACCGACGCGACCGTTGAGGGAGACCCCGATGCGATCAAAGCCGGAATGAATCGTATCGTCGACTCGCTGCTTTATCAAAACGCCGGGGAACTGGAAATCGCCGCCAACGGCGCCCCGAATGCCCAGGCCTATTTTAATGACCAGAAAGTCGGCGCGCTCCCAACCAAGCTTGAGGGGCTGCCGCTGGGCGAGCATACCGTCACGGTCGAGACCGCCGATGGGCGCCGCGAGTCGCGCCAGGTCACGCTTAATCGCGGCAAGGTTGCCAAGGTTGTGATTAATTTTGACGCCCCGGGCGCCCTGGCCATCGAAGACGCCCCGAGTGATTCCAGCGCGTATCTAGTCCCCGGCTGGGCGTCGGTGGGAATCGGCACGGTCGGGCTTGTCGCGGGCATCATCGCGACGGTCCAATTGTCGAGCTATAGCAGTGAGGCGGACTCGATGATCTGCGGCAGTGCGCTCTGCCCCAATAGTTCGGCCTCCCAGGCCAACCGGCTGCAGTCGAATATGGACACCGCCTACACCATGAGCATCGTGGGTTATTCGGTCGCCGCGCTCGGCTTCGCTGTGGGTGGCTATTTCCTGTATAATGGCTACTCCGATACCCCCGACCAGAGCCGCCCGGACACCGGCGCAAACGCCGATGATTCGCAGGTGCGTTTCAACTTTGCGCCTCACGCCAACGGCGCTTCGGTTGGCCTGGGTTTCGACTTCTAAGCAAGCCCCAGAAAAACCTCGTATCATCAAAAAAAAGAGTCGCCCGGGCATATTCCCGGGCGACTCTTTTTGTGCCTTCGGCGCGGCTATAAAACTCAGAAATTCATAAAGAACATATTCGGGCTCTTCTTCTGCCCGAGCAGGCCGCGATAGCTTTTCCACCAGGCGCGCGAGGACTGGTCAACGACCAGAAGTTGCTGGGCGACCTGGGCGTTGACCTCGCGCAGCGCCTCAAGCTGCGCGTCGACCTGCTGGCGGATGGGCGCCATCTCGTAGGCTGCAAGGTCGTGGCGAAGCGCGGTTTCGGCATAGACCTCCCGAAGCTTCTGGCGGGCGAGGTCGACGCGGGTTTCGGCAACATCGCGGCGCAATTCGGCCAGGCGGATACGCGCTTTGAGCAGGGTATCGAAGCTGTCGATCACATCCTGCGAAACGCCCTCCCAGGCGTCGCCCGCCAGAAGGCGCGAGCGTTGCTCGCGCGCCGCGGCGAACTCTTGTTCGGCGTAATCCAGGCCGCTTCGCGCGATCGACACGGCGTCCTGGGCATCGGCGACAAATCGGCGCGACTCCACCGAAATGACCGGATCATGAATATCGATGGGCTTGACCGACTGCCCGGCGCACGCACTCGCCCCGAGCAGCAGGATCGCCAGACAGCCCACGAGGACGCGCTTTGGCACCAAGATATCGCTCATCAAAATACGCCTCATTACTTGACCTCTGCTTCGCCGGAGCCATCCAGGCGCGCTTCGAATTTGCGCGCCGCCTCGCCGAGGCCATAGCTGTTGAGCACCTTGGCAAGGTTGTCGCGCGCGGGTTTGAATCCGGCATCAGCCGCCAGCGCGTAGGCGTTGAGCGCCCCGCCCAGGTCGCCCACGGCCTCATTGGCGCGCCCCAACTCATTTAGCAATACGGCGCCGGCCCCCGCATCCACGGCCTTCTTATAGACCAGGCGCGCGGCATGATAATGTTGTTTATCAAAGAAATGCTTTCCGAGCGTCTCCAGGCGTTCGACATCTTCGGGGTTCTTGGCCAGCTCGCCGCGCAACTTCTCAAAGCCCCCGTCCGGGTTGCTGCGATCCTCTTTGATGGGGTCCATGGGGATCATGATGGTCTTCAACTTCTCGCCCTTCATGCAGTTTCGAACGACGCGCGAGAAGTTATAGGAGCTAAACGCCTGCTCGGCACACGCGTCGAGCGCCTGTTTTGCGGCGTCCATCAATCCGTCGGAGCGCACCTTCATCGCGTCGCCAATCGCCTTCTTATCTGACGCAGAAACGCTATCGGGGAGGCGAATATTGAGGAACTTCTTGGCCGCCATCTCGGAGGCGACGGCCAGGCGACTCAAGGAAACCGCGGTCATCGTCGGGCTGCCCTGGCGGGCGGCTTGCAGATAACTTTGCTGGGTCAGGTCGATCAGCGCGATCAACTCCTGGAGCATCTCAAGGTCACTGGGCGCGGGATAGGTCTCTACGGTCAGGCGCATCAACTCCGCCATGCCGTAATGCGCGCGCCCCAGCGCCCCCGGCGAGGCGCTGGCCTCATTGATGAGCACGGTACTGAAGGCGGCTTCGGCTGCCTCGGCGTCGCCGCTGGCCAGGTACGCAAGTCCCAGACGCGCCTGAAACTCCGGCTCCGTCGAAGACTTATAAGCCTTTAAGGCCGACACCATTTCAGGGGCCGACTTATAGCGCTCCAACAGAATCGCCAGCCCGGAGAGCGCGATATCGCGCGCATCTTCTTTGGACTGGCGCGCGGCGGTTTCGTAGGTCCCCTGAGCACTCGCGGTGCGCCCCAGCTCAGATTCGAGCTCGGCCGCAGCCGCAAGAATCAGCGTGCGCTGACCCTCGTTCACCTGGGCTGCGCGCTTGAGATAATCAATGGCCTGGTCGAATTCAAATCGCGTATTCGCCGTCTGGGCCAGACTGTTATAGATGCCCGGGAGCTGCTCGCTCTGCGGGTATTTTTCGGCGAGTTGGTTGGCCATTTCGTAGACCTTGGCCGTATCACCCACCGCGCGTGCGGCGACGAACGCGTTAATAAGCGCGCGCTCCCCGACTTCCGAGCCCGGATTTTGTTCGGCAAAATGGATCAACTGCTCAAGACCGGAGCCGTCTTCGCCCGCGGCTTGCAGCGATAATTCGTCAAGTTTTCGCTGCTCGGAAGCCGCTAAAATTCCCTGCACCTCGCCTTTTAGGCCAGCGCTGACGGGACTTCCTTCGGATAGGAAACGCCGGCTCGCATACATCAGGCCGTCGAAGTCATTGAGCGTATTATAGCTGTCGAGCGTGAGCTGAACGGCGGCGTCGGCCTCGGGGGTCTGGGGGAACTCATAGGCCACGGCGGTGAGGCGGTCGATGGCCTGGTTATATTGTCCCTCGTCATAAAAGGTCTGGGCAATTGCGAACTTCACCTGGCGCGCCTTCTCCGGGGCGATTGTATAGCCGAGCAACTCACTGCCGACCTGGCGAAGGGTCGCGCGCGCGGTGACCCGGCGGTATTTACTCGGGTCGCGGGTCGCCTGCAGGGAAGTCTGAAGATAGACCACTGCGTCAAAAAGCGCCGCTTGTTTGCTGGCTGGCTCCTTGAGCAACCCGGCCGCCTCGCTCGCGCGGCGCCCGGCCTCAAAGGGCTGCTGGGCGTCGCTGAGCACCTCCGCCATATTGAGGAGCATCTCGGGGCGGTGCTCGGATTGCGGAAACGCATCCAGGTAGACGCCGTAACCGGCGGCGATGCTTGCCGCCTGAGCCACCTGGGCCTTGGGGCGGGGTTGATCGCTCGGACTCTTGCCCAGCGCCTCCTGCGCGCTGGTCAAAAGGTCGCGGGTATAGACCTCGAATTCGCTTAAAAGACGCGCGCGCTCCTCGGCGGCAATGGTCGGGCGCGAATAATAGCGAAACACCATATCGGCGATCAGGCGGGTATCCGAGCCGATCTGCGCATAAGATTTTTGCTGCTTGAGCGCGCTATAAAAGGAGCGCGCGTCGTCGAGGTGCAAATCGTTGGCCGCCCCGAGGATGAGCAACTCGCGCGAGGTGTCGGCGGCGGCGGCGTATTTCCCCATCATCCGGTAGCGCGCGGCCAGGCGGCTCACGCCGGCCAGGTAGCTTGCGCGGTTATAGGAGTGATCCCGGAAAAAAGTCAGCGCCCCCTCAAACGGTTTCTCTCGGCTATAGCAATAGGCCATATCGACCAGTGATTCGCGGCGCACATCGATATCCTGCTGGGTGCCCACCACCTCACTGCTCGGGTGCTGGCCCTGCTGCGTGGCGGCGCGCGCGGCGACCTTTTCGTCCCAGGCTTTCGCGCTATCGAGCGCGCGCTCAAACTCAACCAGCGCGCCCTTGCATTCCCCACGATTCATTCGCACCCAGGCGCGCTTATAATGCGCGATGCCGTCGTGACGATTCGGATCGGACTTCACGATCTGGGCGTAATACTCGTCGGCCGGGCCAAAGTCTTGCTTGTCGAAATGATAGTCGCCGAGCACCAAAAGCGCGTCATGGCGAAGCGAGCTTTGGGGGTATTGCTCCACCAGGCGGCGCATTGCGGCCTGCATTTCCTCGAAATTACCCAGCTCGCGCTGCTCCTGGCCGATATTGAACAGGACCCGGGGGGCCAGCGGATTATCGGGGAAGTCGCGCAAGACGCGCTCATAGATCTCGATCGCGTCTTCTTTGAGCAGGCGCACCTGCGGGACGGTCAGCGAGTGGCTGGCGCCCTGCTCGCGCTCGTAGGCGAGTTGGTAATGATAGCGCGCTTCTTCGCTGAGAAGTTCGGCCAGGCGCACGTAGAGTTCGGGGGAATAGTCCGCCCCGCGCCCGCGCGCGACCGCCCGGCGTGTGGTGTCGATGGCGTTTCGCACCTTCGTAATCTGCAGGCGCAACTTCTCGACCCGCGGCGGATCGCGCGGCTCATCGAGCTCGCCGGTGGTCGCGCAGGCCGCGCCTCCCACAAGCAATGCAAAGACCAGGGTGGCGCGCACCGCGTGCGCGCGAAGCTTCCAAATACCGCGCCCTATTCTACGCATCGGTCCTCCAGCGGCACGATCAGATTATCGACTTCGTCGGTCCAGAACTCACCGTCGAATTTATAAAAAACGGAATCTCCGCCCACCGGCACCTCAATATTGCGATAAAGAGGGTCGGCCTGGTCGCGCTCGCGCCCGCGCAGCACCGAAACCGCCAACTCATGGAGCACCAGGCGAACGCCCTCCTCGGCGGTGAGCAGCTCTTCGGAGACCTCGCGCATCTGCCCAAAAAGCTGGGCATCCTCGCGGCGCTCGGCTTCCTGCAGACCGTGGGCGTAAATCTGGTCGAGGTGCTGGGCCAGTTGGGGGCCGAATTGCTCGCGAATCTCGGCAAATTTGGCGGCCTCGTGGCGCATATGTCGGCGGAAATCTGCCGGCGCACGCCCCGACTCCCGGTGGCGCGCGGCGGCGCGAATTGCGCTCGACTCGCGAAGCGGGGTCCCGGCATGCAGGTCATCAAGCGCGTGGCCGTGGCGCGCGCGAAGGCGCGTCGCGGCGATGCGCGCCGGCTCAAACTGGCAGAGTTGCTCCAGCGAGAGCGCCTCCAAAAGATAGCGCTCCGGCGCGATAAGCCCGCTATAGGCCGGCGCGTCGAGCGCCACCAGAAGTCCGAGCGCACGCTGGTAATTTCCCAGATAATAATTCGACCAGGCCATCTCCAGCAGCAGGCTCGGGTCGTCGGTGGCGGTATGGCGAATCAGCTCGTATTCGCGAAGCGCGTCGTCAAACCGCTTCTGCTCAAACCCGATGCGCCCCAGGGTGCGGTGAATCTCGTTGCTCAAATCGTCGGGCAAGTCCTCAGCCTGCGACAGCACCTCAAGGCGCTCGAGCACCTCGTCGAGCTCATAGGTGGCGAGCGAGTGGATGATCAGCGCGTACTCGGCGCGGTGGCGGTACGGGCTTGTTTTCGGGATCTGCGAAAACCGTTCAGTGGCCCAATCCATCAGGTTATTGCGCAGACTATCGAGTCCCTGATGATAGGCCACAAACGCGCGCTCATTGGGCGCAAGCCCGGTGATCTCGGCGCGCGCCAAAAAGCCATCGCGCAGGGTCATCTGATCGTAGCCGTCGCGGCGAAGCAGTCGCTCAAGCGCCCCGACCGCATCGCCCACCAGGCGGACATCGCGCCGGCTTTCGGCGATATCCAGATAAAAAAGCGACGCGGCATAATCCAACCCGAGCGCCTCGACATTCTGCGCCAGAAGCTTCTCCGCGCGGTCGTAGCGCACATTATCCGGGTTGGTGCTCTTCATATAATGAAACGCCGCGCGGGCCGACTCGGTATGCTCCTGGTCGAGCGAGGCGCGCAGCGCCGAGGCGTAAAGCGTATCGGGATCGTCGCTCAGTGCGGACAGCCCGCAGCCCGATAAGGGCCACCCGGCGCACGCCACCAGCAAACACCCCGCGATAAAACGAGTGTTAAAACGCAAGCGATGCTCCCAGATTTATGGCGAGTTCGTCTTTAAACGAAAAATCGTCGAGTATCGTGTCATTGAAGAACATGAAATAGCGGGTGTCGAAGCGAAACGATACCAGCTCGCTGGTGAACAGACGAATCCCGCCGCCGGCGTTGACACCGCCGCGATTGCTGCGGGTAAACGCGCCAAATGCGCCGCCCCCAACCAGGTAAAGCTCGCCGCGGATCAGCCCCGAATTAAGCAGCGATCCCTTCCAGTAGACTGGCTTGAAAACGAAGTTGCTGCTCACATAATAGTCGAGCACTTCGAAGGGGGTCGACTGAACCTCAAAGGCCGCCAGATCGGCCTTCAGACTGGTGTCATAGTGGAAGGAGTAGCTCGCGTTGACGACCTCCCAGGCGTAAAGCTCATTAAAATGAAGCGTATACGCCCCCCCCAGCGTCACGGCCTTGGTGAACGCGTCCAGCGGCAACAGGCCCCCGATTAGCGTAAATTCATGGTCGGGATTAAAAATCCGCTCCTGAACCACCAGCGACGAGTAGGACTGTCCGCCTTGCTCAAAAGATGTCGAATCCTGCGCCTTGGCCGCAGTCGGACCCACCAGAACCAGCATGGCGAGCGCACATAAGCACATATTCAGGCTCATCAAAAACCGTCTTCGCACGACCAAACTCAGACTCCCGGGTACCGAAAAGTAAGAGGCGTCAAGGCGCCGCTTTTTACGAAATATCGTATCATAAGTATTCACTAAGTCGGGCATAAGTGTATCGCAGCTTTCGTCGGTTGACCAGTGTATAGAGAAGGCTTGCAGGTGCTGGGACAGTTGCATCTTTCTACTTTCGAAACGGCTATGCTATCGTTTCCGGGCGCGCATATACTTATTTAGAACCGCTGAGCTTTCGGCGGTGATTCGGCCAAAATGATCAGGCGCTAACCCCATGAAATTCCACTTGATTTCGAAATATCACATCACCCTTGTGGCGCTCGCCATTGCTCTGGCGCTCGGCGGGTGCGGCGACGACCAGAGCATCTTCGTGGGGCAGCGTCTGGAGCAGCGCTGCAACGCGGCAATTCCGGCGTGCGACACGCGCGCGGCCTGCGTGATGCACAATGATATGTACTATGCCGGGCAATTCCCCGGCGGGTTGAAAACGCTGGTGCGAAGCGAGACCGACGACGCCCGGCTGGTGGTGCGTTTTTTGCTCACCGATATGCTTTTTTCGGGCAGTGAATTGCAAGTCAGCGCCTACTCCACCGGGTGTAATGACTTCGACGAGGTTCATAAGAAAGATGTCGATCTTTTCGAGTTGGCCGGAAACGATCGCATCCTGGAGTACGAGCTCAAACTTGAGGGGCGCGGTGACCATCTCGTCGAGATCTTCTCGGATATGAGCGCCTCTTATTTGCTCACGCTGACCGTCGAGGAATAGGAGATTTTGGCCGGTATCGAGCATCCCTTCAATTCGCATCTTCCTCGCCCGCATCCTCGATAATATCCGCCGACTCGGCATCCCCATCCTGCGCGTCGCCCCCGTCCGCCCCACCCGCATCATCGCCGTAGCCGCGCGGCGCATCGACGACTTCCAGGTGCGTCGAAATCTCCCCGCTCAGCGTCGATTTATCGCGCCCGGTCTGGAAAGTTGCCTCAAAGGACGCCTCGATCTCATCGCCGTCACGCGCGCTAAATCGCTCAATCTCAAGGGTGCCCGAGAGAAATCTCGGAATGCGTGAATCACCGCGCTGCCCGGTGATATCGCCGTGTTTAACCAGGTCGTAGGTGCCGGTTTTAAAGACGCCATCGGGGTGATGAAGTGAGACGCGAACTGGCACCTGTCCGTCTGAGGCGACAAATTCCAACGCCAACTCGGAGCTATATAGACGCGCGCGCGCCTGCTCAAAATCCAGGCGATAATAGTTATCCAGACTCCCCGACAGGCTGCCACCAGCATCGGAACACGCAGTCAGCGCGAGCGCGCATACACACAGACCCAGCCACTTATAGATAGCTCTGAAATTCATAGCGCTTTTCGCCTGGCATATTTGATCTGCATCTCAAGTTTGCCGTCGACCATTGTTTCGCATTCGTAGGCGATATGCGCGCGGCCGTCGGGGTCAAAGGCAAGGCTGGGGTTTCGGCCGCATTGGCCCTCGCCGCCCTCGTCGACCACCTCGCGGGTCCACTCGCCGGCGTCCTCATAGGCGAAGATGAGCGCGTCGTCCTGCGCGGCGCAATTTCCCAGGCCCCCAGCAACCTTGGCGCAGCGATAATAGGCGGCCCCAAGATGCCCGCTCGGGCTGACCGCCAGGCTCGCCCCGTAGCCCTCGTCATAGCGGGCATCGCCGATATCCTGCTTCGCCCAGCCGTTGCTCAGCGAGCCAAAGTCGGCCTCGCTGGTTTGCACAAAAAGTTGGGGATAGCCTTCGCTCGAATTATAGAAAAGTACGCGCGCCAGATCATCGTCCGGGTGCACCTGCACGCTCAGCCCACGAGAAGTCGCCTGACTGAAGAGGCGAACCGCCTCAAACTCATCGTCGGCATCGGGGCGAGTGACCCAGACGCCCAGCTTCGACGCGCTGGAATCGGCCGCCTCAACCGGATTATAATAGGCAATAATCGGGCGATCCTGGGCGTCGATGGCGATGGAATTATAATCGCCCGCCCCCGCTCCCATATCGACCGGGCGGGTGCTCCACCCGCCAATTTTCTGCGCCAACTCGAGGTCTGCACGCTTTCGATCATCGCCCTGCAGTCCTCCGGCGTGCACATCTTTATAGGCGATAAAGGCCGCCCCATTCGAGTCAAACGCCAGCGCCGGCCAATAACCGACGACCTCGCCATAATCACTCGCGGGCTGCCCGGTGGCAGCCTCCGCACTGGTCACAACCGCGGTCTCAAGCGCCCAATCCTGCGCGGCGTTTCGCCCAAAAAGTCCCACATCATTGGCCCCGCAATACGGCGGCATCTCCAGCGCTTCGCCCGTCATGGTGCTTATATAGGCGCGCGCGTCCGGGCCAAAGGCGAGCGCGAGGCCGCTGGGCTCGGCGATACTTAGAATATCGGCGACTTCTTCGCGCTGCCATGCGGCGGCGTCCGCGGCGTTGAGCCCGGCAAAACTATAATAAAGCGTCCAGAAGAGTTCGACCGGCGGGTCGCCCGAGCCCACGCTCGTGCAGCGCTCACCCTCGGCGGGACGGGTTGAGAAATATGCCACGCCGACCTCCCCGGCCTGGGAGACTGCCAGGCGCGGCGAAATCCCAACCTCACCCGAGCCAATGACATAGTTGACCCAGGTTGGCGTGGGTGTCGGCGCATCCGGTTTATCGCCCGCATCTTCGTGCGTGTCCCCCGGCGAGGCGTCGGGCCCCGCGGAGCAAGCGCTCAGAAAAAGTCCGCCGCATAATGCCAGCGTGAGTGAAAAATAGCGCATGAGCTCAATCTCGGGGCGATGTGCATTCACCATTGCTCGCCAATTCACAGGGGGCCTGACAACCATTGAATACCTTCTCGATACATAGGGAGTAGCGCTGATCGGGCGCCCAATCGCGTGACTCCGGCGTAGGGGTAAGTTCGTCGGAATATAGCTCGCGCAGGTCTCGCACCAGCACGCCGTATTCATAGGGCTCGGATTCGTTGCGGCCGGTATGCCCCTGGAAGGCATAAAGGCAGCGATCCGTGGTCGCGGTGCCGCCGGTAAACCCGCTGATTGCCGGGTGCGAGGCTACCTGCTCGCTCGCAAGCACCGTAATCCAGGGGCTTGAGCCAGTATAGACATTCATGACGGTGTCCACCGGGCCGGCGTCGACGCGATAATGAAATTTGAGCAAGCAATCCTCGCCCGGGCACGGGTGATCATAGCCGTACCAGTCGAGATCATTCTCGTAGGAGATCATGCCGGTCGTCCACGGCTGGTTGCTGCAGCAGGTCGGATTCGAGCCGGTGCAATCGTAGACGGGAAGCGCGGCGGCGAGGTCGCGGTTTCGCCCGACGGCGGTATTCAAGTTGAGTTGATTGGTGAAAAGATTTGACGGCTCATGAGTGTCCGGCTCCTGGCGCACCCGCACGCGCAGCCGATAAGAGGTATCGGGCGCGGCGCCGTCGGATTGAAAATCACTGACCCGCAAAAAGACTTCCGAAGCCAGGGGCAGCGGCGCCGCGAAGCTTGCCCGGTTGGCCGGCGGATTGGGCTGGGTTGCGGCGCGACACTCCGGAAACCGGGAGTTGCACTCGAAATTTCGCTGCACCCGATTCGCCCCGCAAAATCCGGTGGGCAAGCATACCGACGCCCCCGCGCATAATCCCTCGGGCTTGCACTGCTCAAAGACCCCCGCGCAGTCCAGCGCCTCCTGACAACTGAGTTGCAAAACCCCGCACTCCGCGTCCTGATTGCAGGGCGAATTCGGCTCGGGAAAGACCATCGTAAGCGCCGCCTGGACCTGCGAATTAAATGCCCATTTTTCGGCATTCGACATGCCCGCCGCGTCAAATTCGACATGCGCCTCAAGGATGCCACCGTTGCAATCATGCAGCGGCACGCGGAACCAGTCGTTGTCGCCGGGCGCGCCGATCGTGCCGGTGGCCTCGATCCATGGCGTCCACGAAGCCCCGCACGATAAGGCCGTGCTGCTGAGGTCGGTGGCCGTTTCGGCGCTATTATTGGGCTCATTGGGGTCGGTATCGGTCACGAAATCCACCGTCAACGCGTAGGGCGTTTCGGGGTCGGAGTCGAAGTCATCGTCGTCCGACACGCTGACATAATAGGTGCCGCCTGCGGGCAGCGTAATATAGCGGTCAATCATCGTGGGCCGCACGCGGCCTGAGCGGTTGACTTCCATGGCAAGCACGCGCCCCTGGGCGTCGCGAAGCGTGACCATGGGCTCGTAGTCGCTGATCTCACTTTCGAAATGAATCTTGAGCAAGTTTCCTGCGGGAACGTCGATCTTGAAATGGTCGTGGTCGCCCGGGCAGGTGATATAGCCGGTGGCTCTTTGCCCGGAGCTCAGCGCGGTGGCGGAGTCATCGGTATTATTGGGCTCGTTGGTGTCCTGATCGGCGCGCGTACTAATCGCTAACTCGTAGGGATTTCGAAGATCGGAGGAGTCATCGGCGGCGTCGTTTATCTGAAGCAGGTAGCTGCCGGGCGCCAGGCAGTGAATATTATCAAGCTGTGAGCCCACACCGGTAAAAAACGGCGCCGCAGCCACCGACCCCGGCCCGCCCTGCGCGTCCGGCGTCCACACCGTATAATTGATCTCGACCGGGCTTAGCGGAATCGTCATCCCCAGCGAAATCTGCAGGACTGTTTCGTCGGCCGGCACCTCGATTTTATACCAATCGCGGTCGCCCTGCGGGCAAATATACCCGTTTTGGGCCGTATCGACGCCCAGCGAAAGCGCCGTTTCGGGCCGGGAATGCTCGTCGCGCTGGCAACTCAGAATACCGGCATCGATCGTGATATCGCCGCCCCCCTCGTCCGGGCTGCACCCACTTATTGTGGGTAAGAACACCGTGAGCAAGGCCAGCGTCAGCGATAATATCCGGAGTCCGCCAAAAACCGCGCGGATCTCAGGGCCATCTGCAATCTTTGTCTGGATTAAAATCTGCGACCTCCACAAAATCCGACTCATCGAGTTGAATGCGCCCGCTGGGCGGATTTCGATAATTTCCATCGGGATAATAATTGGCCATCACGCACGCCACCCGGTAGCGCGCAAAGGAATTTGGCGCGTCAAACGCGACCTCACCGGCGTAGATCAAGACCCGATTCCAGCCGTTTCCGGGGTAATCGGCATCCGGGTTCTTCAGCGTGGGCAAGAGCGTGATATTCTCGACGCGGTACTCATAACAGGTGCGCCCGGCCTCAATGCCGACTTTCTTCAGATCGTATTGATACGCCCCGCGCGAGCGCGTCTCGGAGTCATCGCAAAGCGGGTCGGTATTGCTCAAAACTTCGATGCCGTTGGGCGTGCGATCGGCGTCCAGGTCCCCGTTGACGTCATTTTCGACCGGGTTGCTGCCAAGGCGCACCTCGAGCAGGTCGGGGAGCCCGTCGGCGTCGGAATCAACGCCATTTTGGGCGCTGCCATAAAAGACCTCCTCGCAATCGCGCAGCCCGTCGTTATCGCTGTCTTTATAGTCGCACTTTCCGTCCCGATCGAGGTCCGGGCAATCGCAAAATCCATCTGCGTCAAGGTCGACACAGTCATTTCCAAGGTCATCAACGCAGGCCAGATTCTCGTTGCCCACGCAATCGCAGACGCCGTCATTATCGGCGTCAAGCAGACAATCGCAGACGCCGTTTTCGTCGGCATTTTGACAAACTTCGGGCACATAGCAGCGCGAGTCGCTCGGGTCGAGCAGGTCAAATCCGGACTCGCGATAGCTCCACTCCAGAAAGTCACCCAGGCCATCGTCGTCGGTGTCGGCGACCAGCGGATTGCTCCCCAGCGAGACCTCAGCCATATCGGACAGGCCGTCGCCGTCGGTGTCTGACAGCGGCTCCCCGCAGCCCGGGTAACCGTCTCCGTTGATATCGCTAAAACTATAGGGATGAAGATGAGGCTCGCTAATCTGGGCTGCGTCTTCGGCGTCGTCATCCTGCACGTCGCCAAAGGATGCGTCGAGTTGTGCCTCGCCATCTTCGGCATCGGCCGAAGTCGCATCTTCCGAAGTTGCATCCGGCAAATCGGCGTGCTCCTGTTTTTTGGCCCACTCCGGGATCTGCGCAACACTTTGGACCGCGTTCAGGTTCAGCCCGATGAGTGTGCGAAGCGTGAAGATGCGCTTTAAAACCGTAAAATCGACGAATAGAAAGTTAAGCTGCTCACCGTTTGGAAAGCTTCGAAAGTTGCCGCCGCCGACTTCGGCCATTGCCTGCAAGAGCGAGGTCGCCTGCTCGTTAAACGCGGCGTTCTGCGAGGCGAGGTAGGCGGTATGGAAGGCAAACTCGCCGACTTTAAATGTTTCGGATAATTCGCGCAGCGCCTGGACCGCCTCCAGGATATTCTCGTTGGAATTGCCACGCGATTCGGTGGAATCAACGTCTGGAAGCCCGTCGGACAAAAAGATGACCTGGTATTTACTCAGCGGCAAACTCTCCTGGTCGGCCCGGGTCAGCTCCTGTCGAATCTCATAATACGCCTCGCCTAAGGCGTTGATATAATTGGTAGTTCGGTCGGTGATGCCCAGCGCCTGGGTCGCCTGGCTCAGGCGCGCGCGGTCGGCGCTAAAATAGGTGTCGACCGCGCCGTCCCCGTCAAGATCGGTGCCGGTGAGCGGCTGGGCCTGGGAGGAAAATCGAATCACGCTAAAGCGCGCGCCGGCTGCGCCCTGGTCGAGCAGGCGCGTCCAGGTCTCGCGCACCGCGCGCTCCCGGCCGCTCTCCCCCGTGATGGGATCGGGCGGGTCGGTGATCTCCATGGATACCGAGCTATCGACCACGAAAAGAACCCGCAGCGGAAACGTCAGCGTCTCGGGATCAAGCGTGCATAACTCGCCGCTAATCGCCAACTTGTCGTCGCGCTGAAGCGGCGCCTTTGCGGGCATCTTCTCCAACTTCGCGTTGGTGCAGGCGCCGAGTAAAAAGACGCCGATGAATAGAAGGTAAATCGCATGACTTCGCCGCATATTCAGTCCCCCTCCGGCGCAGCATCGTCGGTGCCCGCGCAGCTCTGACAGGCGGATTCCATCTTCTCGATGAAGTCCTCAAGCAGGTCGAATTCCCAGGGGCGGTGGCAGTCTCGATCGGGCCGGAAATTCTGAATGGGCACGAAAAGCGCATGCGGGTGATGCGGGATTTTGGGGGTCAAATCGCCCTGCACCGTCGATTCCACCAGGTCAATCAGCTCCGATTGCGGGTATAAACGCGTTTGTAATGCAATCTTGGGCGGCATACAGGCGGCGACCATATCGGTGATGGCGTCGCGTGAGAGCGCTTCTTCGGGCTCAAAATATGCGCAGGTTTGCAAGCCCGCAAAGGCGCTGGCGAGGCGCTTTCGCACCCCCTCAAGGGCCTCAACCGACACGTCAATCTCGCCCGATGCGGGGTTTTTGAGCTGTGCGCCGTCATAGAACGCCTCAAAACACGCCACCCGCGTCTCGCCGGTGGCGCCACCGACGCGCGCGGGGCGCTCGTCGGTATAAAGAAGGATGCGATTAAGGCCGCGCTGGCGCGGTACCGGCGTGACGACCAGCGGGATGCGCCCGATATTAAAGTCGTAGCAATGGCGCTCGTCGGACTTCGGATCCTCCAGCGTGGAGTCGGCGCGCTCAACCTGCATCAGGCCGCGATCTTCGAGCCCGTAGATAATATGCGTGGCGCGGTAGACCTCGGAATCCGCGAAGTTCGGCGACGTCCCCCCGTAGATCTCAGTGGCATTGGTGACGCCGTCGAAGTCGAGGTCCAGATCGGCATCGGCAAGCATCGGGTCGGTGCCGTGGAGCATCTCATACCAATCCCAGATTCCGTCGCCGTCGGTATCGGGGAGCAAGGTGCTGGTGCCCAGATACGCCTCTTCGCAGCCATTGAGGCCGTCGCCGTCGCGGTCTTCACGCTCGTCGCAGGCGATAGCCGGGCGCTGGGGGTCGGTGAGCGAAAAGCCCTCGGCGCGGTGGATATATTCGAAAAGATCGCCGTATCCATCGCCGTCTGTGTCGCCATTATGCGGGTCGGAATTCAATTCGCGCTCCAGCCGGTCGGAGAGCCCGTCGCCGTCGGTATCCACCTCGAGCCCGTCGGGCCCCGGGCGCGCGTGAATATTGGTCGCCATCATCGCGGTCAGCGTCTGCTCGGCTTTAAGCGAGGTGATATCAAATTGTAAGAAATCGTCATTTTCTCGATTCAGGTTCACATCCCGGAAGGTCCCCTCCCCCTGGGTGGCCATCTCACGAAGCAAGGCTTCGGCCTGCGTTTTTTCGTATCCAAACGCCGCGCTAGCCTCCGGGCATACCTGATTGACGACCTCCTGCGGGGAGAAAAGCAGCACGGTATTCATAACCAGTCCGCCGACGGAGTAGGTTTGCTTGAGGCTGAGCAATTCATCGATGCGCCGGCGAATCTGCCCCGGTTGATTATAGGCCGGGCAGCGCCCTGTCATGTCGACATAGACCCCGTCGGGGATCTCTTCGTCGGTATTGCACACCCCGTAGAGGTTGTCGGGATGCAGGGCATTATCGTCGATATTTGCGCAGTCGGGATCTTCGGCGTCGATGAGTCCGTCGCCGTCATTATCGAGCCGGTCGCTGCACGCGGCGCGGTCGTCCTCACACCCGGCATTGCAGCGCGGCTCGGGGACGCCGTCGCTGACAAAGACCACCTGGTAGCGGGTGCGCGCGCGCTCCGCCGGGCCGACTTCGAGCATATCGGTTTCGAGCACGCGAATCGCGGTCGCCAGCGCCCCCTGATAATCGGTCGCCGGACCCAGGCCCTGGTTGGGGTCCAAAAACTCGGCGACATCGTCGCGATTACGGGTAAAGCTCACCTCGCGCGACCAGGAGGAAAAACCGATAAACGCAAATTGCGTATTGGGGTTTGCCCGAAGGGTATCGACCGATTTTCGCAGCGCGCCGAAGCGATTCTGGCCGCTGTCGGTGCATTGTAGCGACGCGGATTGGTCGATCAGATACAGGACCTTGACCGGAAAGGTGACCTCACCGCTTCGCTCGGTGCAAAAGCGCCCCTTGATGCGCAAGCTATCATCGAAAGAGGCGAGGACCTGCGGGGCCTGCTGCTCCAAACGCGCCTCGGTGCATCCGCCCATTGCGCCGATGCAGGCGATCGCCGCCCACGCAACGAATCGGGTGCGCGGTGCCATCGTGTCCGCCTTATTCATCCTCAATTACTCCCGGCGTCATATTCTCGTCCACAGAACTATAGGCCTCATTATGGCACCGATAAAAGCGAAGCGTAAGGGGAAGTTTGGGTCCCGGGCCAAAAGAAAGAGGTGGCCACGCCGGGAGCGAGCCCAACGCGACCACCTCTTTGTATCAACTTCGTTCAACAGCGCAGATAATAAGCATCCTCAACGCAAAAGTGATGTATTTAGTTGCGCCGGCGCAGCATGATGGCACCGCCCAAAAAGATGAGCAGCGCCGCGCTACCCTGAGGGACGCCGTGGCCGGTGGTGGAGCTGCCGCCGCATCCCGAGCCGCTGGTACCCGACTTCACCGACACCGGGTCACCGTTGGCGGTGACGCTCAATTCGTAGGTGGCGGTTTCGTGCAGAACGCCCGATTCGCTATCTTCAAAGACGGTCTCGGCAACCACGCGAATGCGATACTCGCCGGGTAGATCGGCCACAAATTGCGGCGCCGCCTGCTTCATATAGCGGTACTCAAACGGGGTCGAAACCGTCACGGAACCCTGCGCATTCGCAACGGTCGCGCTGGAGCCCTGCGGGGTGTCGATCACCTGCCAGGTATAGCGCATTGCCTGATTTTTGCGGTTGGCAAAGAGGCGCAGCCGATGCGACTCACCGGTGTCGACCACCGACGAGATGCCATAAACCTGGAAGGCGGCGATCGGGTCCAGGCAGCCTTCATTATCGCCCATCACGACATAACAAAATTCGGGGTCACACGCGTCGCCCAGTCCGTCGCGGTCAGCGTCGGCCTGGTCCGGGTTATCGACCGACGGGCAATTATCCGCGTGATTCTGCAGACCGTCGCCGTCAATATCCGGGTCACACGCATCGCCCACGCCATCACCGTCGAGATCTTCCTGGTGTGGATTGGCATGCAGCGGGCAATTATCCTCGACATCCGAAATGCCGTCGCCGTCGGCGTCCGGGAAGCACTCGCTCTGCTGGGCTTCGCTCGGCGTGTCGACGCCCGCGATCATCGGGCAGGGATCGGCCAGGTTGGCAAGGCCGTCGCCGTCGATATCCGGGTCACACGCGTCGCCTACGCCATCGCCATCGGTGTCGGCCTGATCCGGATTGGGGATGCTCGGGCAATTATCCGCGCCGTTGGCGGCTCCGTCGCCGTCCATATCATCGTCGCATGCATCGCCCACGCCATCGCCGTCAATATCGGATTGGTCCGGGTTGGCGACGTCCAAACAATTATCGCAGGCATCCCCGATCCCGTCGCCATCGGCGTCGGCCTGCTCGGGGTTGGCGACGTGCGGGCAATTATCGCTATTATCTTCGATGCCGTCGTCGTCATAGTCATCGGCGAATTGGTAGGTGTCACCCAGATCGGTATTCGCGATCAGCACACTGCCGCCGCCACCGCCGCCGCCGCCGCTTTGCTCGGGCGTGCCACAGTCGCCGAAGTTATTATCGCATTCATAGGGCGGCGCCTGGTCACCGTCAGCGGCAAAAGCCACCGAACCCAAACCGGCCGCCAGGGTGAATAATAACGAAATTCCAAAAGCTGTCCTGCGCTTCATAATCGCTCCAATCATTGAGTGGTCAATCTTTCGCGACACCCGTTGCCGAGCCCGCAGGCCAATTCACGATTCCAGTGCTTCGCATTCAACGTGCTTCGCAATCCAAGGCGTTTTCAGTATCGGATATAAAGTATCAATTCGATTCCATTCC
>Ga0209075_1000417_pt1 | contig 41097 bp, 40 predicted proteins | sample Stecom2011_FD_187523 | JGI IMG/M metagenome (GOLD analysis project Ga0209075, IMG submission 187523) | Agricultural soil microbial communities from Utah to study Nitrogen management - Steer compost 2011 (SPAdes) (version 2) | ecosystem: Environmental > Terrestrial > Soil > Agricultural land...
TTATTTCACTTCTTCGAAATCTACGTCCTCAACGTCGCTTTCTTGGTTAGCATTAGCTCCAGCATTTGCGTCTGGTCCAGCATCTGCTCCACCTTGTTGTGATTCAGCTTGAGCTTTGTACATTTCTTCGCTAGCTACTTTCCAAGCTTCGTTGATTTTTTCTAAAGCTGGATCAATAACTGCTATGTCTTTAGTCTCGTATGCTTTTTTCAATTCTTCTAGAGCTTCTTCAATTGGTTTCTTTTTATCATCAGATAATTTATCACCAAATTCTTTAAGCTGACTTTCAGTTTGGAAAATCATTGCATCGGCTGCATTTAATTTTTCAGCTTTTTCCTTAGCAAGTTTATCTGCTTCAGCATTTGCTTCGGCATCTTGCTTCATTTTTTGGATTTCTTCTTCAGTTAAACCAGAAGATGCTTCAATTCTAATGTCTTGAGTTTTTCCTGTTGCTTTATCTCCAGCTGTTACATGGATAATTCCGTTCGCATCAATATCGAAAGTTACTTCAATTTGAGGAGTTCCTCTTTTTGCTGGTGGAATTCCATCTAAATGGAAACGTCCAATTGTTTTATTGTCGGCTGCCATAGCTCTTTCTCCTTGTAGCACGTGGATTTCAACAGATGGTTGATTATCCGCTGCAGTAGAGAAAATTTGACTTTTCTTTGTTGGAATTGTTGTATTAGCTTCAATAAGCTTCGTCATAACATTCCCCATAGTTTCAATTCCTAAAGATAAAGGTGTTACGTCTAATAGTAATACGTCTTTAACATCTCCTGATAATACTCCTCCTTGGATTCCTGCTCCTAAAGATACTACCTCATCTGGGTTTACACCTTTACTTGGAGATTTTCCAAAGAATTTTTCAACGGCATCCTGTACAGCAGGGATACGTGTAGAACCACCTACTAAAATAACTTGATCGATATCGCTTACAGACAAACCAGCTGCTTTTAAAGCAGATTGACATGGAGCGATAGTACGTTTTACTAAATCGTCAATTAATTGTTCGAATTTAGCACGAGACAAGGTACGTACTAAGTGTTTTGGTCCTGAAGCGGTAGCCGTAACATACGGTAAGTTAACTTCTGTTTGAGCAGAAGATGACAATTCAATCTTCGCTTTTTCCGCAGCTTCTTTTAAACGTTGTAATGCCATTGGGTCTAAACGTAAGTCAATACCTTCTTCAGATTTAAACTCGTCAGCTAACCAATCAATTACTTTTTGATCTACGTCGTCACCTCCTAAATGCGTATCTCCTTCAGTAGAAAGCACTTCAAAAACACCATCTCCTAATTCTAAGATAGAAACGTCATGTGTTCCTCCTCCAAAATCGAATACTGCGATTTTTTGGTCTGTTCCTTTTTTATCTAAACCGTAAGCTAAAGCTGCTGCTGTAGGCTCGTTAATAATTCTTCTTACTTTTAAACCTGCAATTTCTCCAGCTTCTTTAGTTGCTTGACGTTGGCTATCGTTAAAATAAGCAGGTACTGTAATTACAGCTTCTGACACTGTTTGTCCTAAATAATCTTCAGCAGTTTTCTTCATTTTTTGAAGAATCATAGCTGATAATTCTTGAGGTGTGTATAAACGACCATCGATATCTACTCTAGGTGTATCGTTGTCACCTTTTACTACTTTGTATGGTACACGTCCTACTTCTGTATTAGATTCAGAAAATTTGTTACCCATAAAACGCTTAATAGAAGAAACCGTTTTTGTAGGGTTTGTTACTGCCTGACGTTTTGCAGGATCTCCAACTTTAATTTCGCCTCCTTCAACAAAAGCGATAACAGATGGTGTAGTACGTTTTCCTTCGGCATTAGGGATTATAACAGGCTCATTACCTTCCATAACAGAAACACATGAGTTTGTTGTTCCTAAATCGATTCCAATAATTTTACTCATAATCTTATTTGTTTTTATTTGTCCGGATCTATTTGAAATAAATAGATTTTCGGAAATCTTATATTCATTTTAGTTTCGCTTACTATAAGTCAATGATTGTGCCATGTCAAAAAATATGACAGGATGTCACTTTTAATATAGAAATTAAATTCATTTCTTATAAAACTCTTATAAAGGATAAAACTCTCTATCTTTGTCAATAGCTGAAAAAAGAAATTATCATGATGGAATGTATCTCAGTTTTCGATATGTTAAAAATAGGAGTTGGTCCTTCTAGCTCTCACACCTTAGGGCCTTGGCGTGCAGCTGAGCGATGGATAAAGGAACTTAAAACTGCTAATAAATTTGACAAGGTCGAGAAGATAACCGTTGATTTATATGGCTCTTTATCTTTAACAGGAAAAGGGCATGCTACTGATTATGCCGTAATGTTAGGCTTAAGTGGTGGTGATCCAGAAATTATACCCATAGACTCTATTGAAGGAATTATCAGCTCTATTAAAAATAATAAGGTTCTTAATTTTAATAATGAAAAATTAGTACCCTTTCATCCAGAAACAGACATCGTATTCAATCGTGAATTTCTTCCTTTTCATGCCAATGGTATGATATTCACAGCAACTATTGAAGGTAAAAAATCTAAATCGACATTTTATTCTATTGGTGGAGGTTTTGTAACGAAAGAAGAGCGTAAAAACTCAAAAAAGAACAAAGAAATTTTTCTAAACACTTTTCCTTATCCAATTGTAAAAGGAACCGAACTTTTGGCCTATTGCAAACAGTTGAATTTACCGATTTCTGGAGTAGTACTTGAAAACGAAAGATCGTTGAGAGATGACAAAACGATAGATTTTGAACTACAACGAATTTGGATGACCATGTTAGAGTGTATGTATATTGGCTGTCATACAAAAGGTAACCTACCTGGAGGTTTAAATGTTAGACGTCGTGCCTTTGACATGCATGAAACTTTAAAAGGAGACCTACCGTATTCTGATCCACAGGAATGGCTACAAACCATAAGACAAACAGAAGTAAAATTTAGACAAATCCTTAAATGGGTAAGCTGTTTTGCACTTAGTGTTAACGAAGTAAATGCATCATTAGGTCGTGTGGTAACAGCTCCAACAAATGGAAGTGCTGGAGTAATTCCTGCGGTACTTATGTATTATATGGTAATAGAAAACCACGAAGCCAATTTCGATCATATCAAACGTTTTTTACTAGTAGCTGGAGAAATAGGAAGTATGTTTAAAAAGAGTGCCACTATTTCTGCGGCTATGGGAGGTTGTCAAGCTGAGATTGGTGTGTCATCAGCTATGGCTGCAGGTGCTTTATGCGAATTAATGGGCGGTTCTACAGATCAGGTATTAATTGCTGCCGAAATTGCTATGGAACATCACCTAGGTCTAACTTGCGATCCTATTGGAGGCCTTGTACAAATTCCATGTATTGAACGTAATTCTATGGGGGCTATAAAAGCTATACATGCAGCGGAATTAGCCTTAGACACAGATCCTGCAAATGTAAAAGTGCCATTTGACAAAGTCGTTTCAACCATGTGGGAGACGGCTAAGGATATGAGTTCCAAATACAAGGAAACAAGCGAAGGTGGATTGGCCGTTGGTGTAAACATTCCGGATTGTTAGAAATAAATTTCATTTAATAAACTCATTATAATTATGAACTAATTTTAGCTTTGTACCCTACTAAGCATTCAATTATTTAGTATTTTTACACAAGTTAAATCAAACAAATTACACATATGTCTGTAGCAAAAAAAGAATACAAAAGAATTACCGTAAAAACCTTAGTTGACATGAAAACTAATGGTGAAAAAATATCCATGCTTACAGCATACGATTATACGATGGCCAAAATTGTAGATGGCTCTGGTGTAGATGTTATTCTAGTTGGCGATTCTGCAAGTAATGTAATGGCTGGTCATGAAACCACCTTACCCATAACTCTAGATCAAATGATATATCATGCCTCATCAGTTGTAAGAGCTGTTGAGCGTGCATTAGTAGTTGTAGATTTACCATTTGGTAGTTACCAAAGTGATCCAAAAGAAGCTTTGCGTTCGGCTATAAGAATTATGAAAGAGTCTGGTGGACATGCTGTTAAACTAGAAGGTGGTAAAGAAGTAAAGGAATCTATAAAACGTATTTTAAATGCCGGAATTCCTGTTATGGGGCATTTAGGCTTAACCCCTCAGTCTATTTATAAATTTGGAACTTACACTGTAAGAGCTAAGGAAGAGGAAGAAGCTATACGATTAAAAGAGGATGCTTTAATGCTTGAAAAAGCAGGGTGTTTTGCTATTGTTTTAGAAAAAATTCCAGCAGCTTTAGCTAAAGAAGTTGCAGAAAGTGTTTCCATTCCTGTTATAGGAATTGGTGCAGGAGATGGTGTTGACGGACAAGTTCTTGTACTTCATGATATGATTGGAATGACTCATGAGTTTAACCCACGTTTTTTAAGAAGATACATGAATTTATATGAAGATATGACTTCAGCTATTTCTCAATATGTAGATGATGTGAAGACTAGGGATTTCCCAAATGAAGAAGAACAATATTAATTGAGTGAATAGTGAATAGTGAATAGTGAATAGTGAAAAAACTCTATTTTCTAATTAAAACCATATAATTACACCTTTAACAGTGAGTCCTTGTTCAAACCATGCAACTCGCTGTACTAGAACAAAAGCTCAACTTTGAAAATTCGTGAAATCTGTGTCCAAAATACTTTCAAACAAAGAAAACCTTCAGGTTTTATATGAAGACAATCACATCATCATAGTTAATAAACGAGCTGGAGATATTGTTCAAGGCGACAAAACGGGAGATAAACCTTTAAGTGAAGTTGTAAAGGAATACATTAAAGATAAATACAACAAACCTGGAAACGTATACCTAGGCGTGGTTCATAGATTGGATAGACCAACCTCTGGTGTTGTTATGTTTGCCAAAACAAGTAAGGCTTTACCAAGGCTTAATAAGATGTTTGTTAATAAAGAAACTCAAAAAACTTATTGGGCCTTAGTAAAACAAGAACCTCCAAAAAATCAGGACACGCTAATTCACTGGTTAAGAAAAAATCCTAAGAATAATAAATCGACTGCATACCCAAACGAAGTTCCTGAAGGTAAAAAAGCGATACTTCACTATCAGGTTATTAAAAAATTAGATAATTACTTTCTTATAGAAGTTGCCTTAGAAACAGGTAGACATCATCAAATACGAGTACAATTGGCGAGTATTGGCTGTCCGATTAAAGGTGATTTAAAATACGGATTTGACAGAAGTAATAAAGATGCAAGCATTAGTTTACATGCCAGAAATTTACATTTTACACATCCTGTTTCAAACGAAACTATAAATGTAACAGCTCCACTTCCGAAAGACCCTATTTGGGATGCATGTCTTTAATTTATATCTTTTATAACACAAAGATTACTCCTTTTTTTCATCTGTCTCTTCTTCCTTTTTCCCACTCATCATAAAATTGATAAGAATACCAACAAGTGTTACACACACTAAGGCAAAAATACCAATCATTATCACGCCGTTATTCCAATTGTACAAAGCAAGGTTTTGATAAATCATAATTAGAGAGTTTTATTATTTATAACTCTTCGTAAAGCTATTGGATACTAGTAATACTAAAAATGATTTTAATCAGTAAACCTTATATACTCTATAAATTTTAAACAAAAAGGCACTTTTATTACTAAAAGTGCCTTTTCAAACCAACCAAAAATCACTGACAATAAGCTTGTCAGTTTACTATTAAAATTAAACAATTCTTATAATTATATCTAATTATTACTCTTAATTACATTTAATAAATCTTCTTTCTGTACCACGCCTGACTGTCTCCAAAGCTGTTTTCCTTGTTTAAACAGTACTAAGGTTGGCACACCTCTTACTTGATATTTTGCGGCCAAAGCCTGATTTTTATCTACATCAATTTTAATAATTGCTACATCCTCACCCAAACTATCTTTAACGTCTTTTAAAATTGGAGACATCATTTTACATGGTCCACACCATTCTGCATAAAAATCTATGAGAACAGGTTTGTCTTGATTGATTATTTCTGAAAATTTACTCATATTTTTATTTATTAAAATTCACATGCCAAAATCTTCTGAACTCATTAGAATTATATCCTGTTGCCACATCTTCAGAATAAAATGTCTTACTGTATTTATCGGTTTCAGCATACAACCTTATATTTAGTAATCCATGACACTGTAAACACATTGGAATTAGTTGTCATTAGATAATAACATGTGACTTCGTTCTTAGTTTCAACTATAACAGGTTTTAGTTCTTCCTTATTGAAAATGTTTTTTGAACTTGTTTAATTCTTTAGTTTTTAGGTTCTTTCTATTTGAATTTTCCTGTAGCGCAACTTATAAACGATTTCGTTTTTGAAACAATCGAGTTTTCGTCTTCTACGGAAGGGTACCCTATATTCTTCAATTTTTCTTTTACTTGAATGCTATCATCATAATTAATATGATTAAATGAAATTTTACTTTCTTCTATATTTACTTCTATCTCTGATATGTTTTTGATTTCAGATAATTTATTCGTGATGGTATTGGCACAACCTCCACATTTTAAATTTTGAACTATAACTGATGTTCTCATTCTTCTTTTTTAATATAATTTAAAAATCCACCCTCTAAGTCGTACAAAACTTCAAACCCCATTTTGGACAACTTTTCAGCTGATTGATTACTTCTAGATCCACTTCGACAATATAAATATACGGGTTTGCTTTTATCTAGTTTATTAAACTCATCCGTAAAACCTTCAGAATAATAATCAATATTTTGGGCACCTTTAATATGTCCTTCTTGAAATTCTTCTGGAGTTCTAACATCAATCAGTTGAACCTTTTGGTTTTCTATTTGTGATTTGAATTCCGTACGATTAAGAACTACAATCCTCTCTTTGTCTTGGGCTTTTAGATTACAAACTGAGCTTATAAGCAACAAGGCTATTAATATATGTTTCATTTTAACTTTTAGTTTTTTGAATAGTATAAAATTACATCTTTTATAAGTTGTTTTCAGTAACATAAGTTACATAAAAAAAGAGTGACAATTCCTTGCCACTCTTTTTTTTTAAAATATATTATTCACTATTACTTTAAAGTTGAAGGACAAACGAAATTAGTAGTTGGAACTCCACTAGCTTTAATTTTTCCAAATCCTCCTGCTACATCTATTAAATTATGAATACCTCTGCTTTTTAGGATGGACGCAGCAATTACCGATCTATATCCTCCTGCACAATGTACATAAAACGTTTTATCATCTGGAAAATCAGCTAAATGCTCATTTAATGAATCAAGAGGTGTAAAATTAACATTCTCTACATGCTCTGCGGTATATTCTCCTTCTTTTCTAACATCGAAAATCACCTCTTTTACATCTTCATATCTCTCTTTAAATTCGTCGGCAGAAATAGAGGTAATCGAGTCGTACTCTAGTCCTTTATTTTTCCAAGCATCAAAACTTCCTTTTAAATAGCCTATCACGTTATCGAAGCCAACTCTAGATAATCTGGTTATTACCTCTTCCTCTCTTCCTTCTGGAGCAACAAGCAATATTGGTTGACTAACATCTACTATTAAAGCACCAACCCAAGGAGCAAATCCACCATCAATTCCAATAAAAATAGAACGAGGAATGTGACCCTTTACGAAATCGTTTTGATGACGTACATCTAAAACAATAGCCTCCGTTTCGTTGGCGGCTGCTTCAAATTCTTGAGGAGATAAAGGTTTTTGTGACTTTTGCATCACATTGTCAAAACTTTCATAACCTTGAATATTCATCATCACGTTTTGTGGGAAATATCCTGGAGGTGCACTTAAACCGTCTAAAAGTTCGGCTATAAATTCCTCTTTTGTCATATCCGCACGTAAGGCATAATTGGTCTTTTTCTGATTTCCGAGTGTATCCGTTGTTTCCTTACTCATGTTTTTCCCACAGGCAGAACCAGCTCCGTGATTTGGATACACAATTAAGTCGTCGCTAAGCGGCATTATCTTGTTTCTTAAGGAATCGAATAGGTATCCTGCTAATTTTTCTTGGGTTAAATCGGATGCTACTTTTTGAGCTAAATCAGGTCTTCCAACATCGCCAATAAATAAGGTGTCTCCTGTTACAATTCCATGCTCTTTTCCATTTTCATCGATCAGCAAATAGGTTGTGCTTTCCATGGTATGGCCCGGAGTATGGATAACTTTTATTTTATAATTTCCAACGTTAAAAACTTGTCCATCTTCAGCTATAATAGCATCGTAAGCAGGTTTAGCTGTTGGTCCGAATACAATTTCTGCACCTGTTTTCTTTTTTAAATCCAAATGACCACTAACAAAATCGGCATGGAAATGTGTTTCAAAAATATATTTAACTTTTGCATTATCCAGTTTCGCCCTTTTTATATATGGTTCTACTTCTCTTAATGGATCTATAATTGCTGCTTCACCATTGTTTTCTATATAATAAGCAGCATGTGCTAAACACCCTGTGTAAATCTGTTCAATCTTCATTTTATTCTAATATTTATCAATTGTTCAAAATTAATCATGTTATTCCACTTTGGCTGTAACATAGGTTACAATAATCATTACACCGTTAGTTCTTTATAAATTATATACACAGCCATACATAGTATGAACCAACCAAAGCCTTTTTTAAGTTTTGCTCCATTTATAAAATTGGACACGTAGGATCCAATAAAAATGCCGACTACTGAAATACCAGTAAAGCCAAGTAAAAATAACCAATCTATGTCTAAATGCCCAAAATCTCCAGTAAAACCTATTAAAGAATTAATTGCTATAATTAATAACGAGGTTCCAACAGCTTCTTTCATTGGCAAATGGGCTAATGCTATTAATGCTGGTATGATAATAAAACCTCCTCCGGCTCCAACTAAACCAGTAAATAAACCTATAAAAATGGCTTGAATAAAAATTAATAGATAGTTTAGTTTTATTGGTTCTTGATCTGTTTCTACGTCCTTTTTATTTGTTAACATCGTTTTTGCTGCTAGTAACATCATTACAGCAAATAGTGTCATAATTGCCATATCTTTTGATATAACATAGCCATTTAACCGAATTAAATCGTCTGGAATAGCAGGTAATATATAGCGTCTAGTCATATAAACGGCTATAAATGCTGGCACCGAAAATATAACAGCTACTTTAAAATTCACTCGCTTCTTTTGGATGTTTTTTACCGTCCCAAAAGCAGATGAAACCCCCACAACAAATAAGGAGTAGGCTGTTGCCGTTACGGCATTAAAATAAAATAAGTAAACTAAAATTGGAACGGTAAGTATGGATCCTCCTCCTCCAATTAAACCTAAAACGACTCCAATTAAAAGTGCTCCAATATATCCTAAGGTAGTATTTAAATCCATAAAAATGTTCTAAACTAGAACTATTATTGTTTTGTTATTATTTGTTTTCAGTTTTGATCTATAAATCGAGTAAGGAAATTCTATTCCTATTGATTTTTATTTGATTATTATTCTCTAAAGCTTTTAATATTCTAGAAACAACCACTCTGGATGTATGTAAATCGTTGGCTATTTGTTGATGAGTAACAATAATTTCGTCGTTGTGATTTACCATGGCCTTATCTCTCAAATACTTTAAAATGCGTTCGTCCATTTTTAAAAATGCGATAGTATCTATTGCTTCTAGAAGTTCAGACATTCTTTCGTTATAACTTTGAAGTATGAAATTTTGCCAGCTTTTATATTTTCCCATCCACGCAGCTAAGTTTTCTACAGGAATCATAATTAAGGTTGTATCGGTTTCGGCAATTGCTCTAATTTCGCTTCTTTTTTGTCCCATACAACAAGATAAGGTCATAGCGCAGGTATCTCCTTTTTCAATAAAATAGAGTATCAACTCATCACCATGATCGTCTTCTCTCATTATTTTAACTGCGCCACTTATTAATAAAGGCATAGATTTTATATAATCGCCAATTTCTATAAGCTTCCCTCCTTCTGGAATTTGCTTTAAAATACCAACTTGATTAATTTCTTGAAGTAGTTCTTCTTCAAACAAGTAACCATAATTCGCTTCTAAATCTTCTATCATGTTTGGTTGTTATATTATTTAATGATACAAATTTACGGTTTAACAATGAAATGGAATTAATATTCAGACATTTATAGAACTAGGCTTAAAACCACTTAACTAACTGAAAATGAATTACTAAAATTATGTTTAACAAGGAATTAACCAAAAATGCCAATTAATTTTCTTATCTTTATGGCATGATAGCAAAGGAAAAATTAGAAAACGAAGTATTTTTGAAGGAATCTTTAACATATTTAGAAAAGTTAGGATTCAACAACATCAAGGCTGATGCTGAAGGATATGAAACACCAAAATCTTACCTCAAGAAAGGGAGTGACATTTCAATAACTCCAAATATTGTGGCAGAAAAAGGTGGTAGAAAACATTATTTTGAAATAAGTTTAAAATCTGAACAACCTAAATTACTAAAATCTAAATGGAGATTTTTAGATGTTCTTACAAGAATGAAGGATGATAGATTTAAAATTATTACTCGTCGTGGGCACTATAAGTTTACCCAAGATATGTTGGACGAATTGAACTTGGATAAAACTCCAATTAAACTATAGGACACCTAATTAAATTAAACAAAAAAAGACTGCAAATTGCAGTCTTTTTTTGTTTAAACATTTTAGGTTTTATTTCTTATAAAACTTCGCGTATTTCCAATAAGCTAATCCAGCCAATACTGCAATAATTCCTAAGGCAATAAGAATGAATTTCACACTTACAATTTGATCACCACTAGCATAACTATGTAATCCAGCTAGATAGAAATTCACACCAAAGTAAGTCATCATAATACTTGAAAAAGCTAATATAGAAGCTAAGTTAAAAGCAAAACGTCCACGAAGTCCTGGAACCAAGCGCATATGAATTACAAAAGCGTAAACCATAATACTAATTAAAGCCCAAGTTTCCTTTGGGTCCCAGCCCCAATATCTTCCCCAGCTTTCGTTGGCCCACATACCTCCTAAAAAGTTTCCTATGGTTAGTAAAACCAAGCCAACAGTTAAGGCCATTTCGTTTATTATGGTTAACTCCTGAATGTTCAGCAGCATTTTCTTTTTATTTTCTTTATTTGTAAAAATCATTAAAAACAAACATACCACCCCTAACATCATCCCTAAGGTGAATGGTCCGTAACTAGCTACAATTACCGCCACATGAATCATTAACCAGTAACTATCTAATACGGGTTGTAAATTTGCAATAGCAGGATCCATCCAGCTCCAATGTGCAACCATTAAAATCATGGAAGTTACAAATGCTGTTGCGGCCACAGTTAAATCACTTTTTCTTCCAAAAATCAATCCAAATAGCATGGTTGCCCAAGCTACATAAATCATGGATTCATACGCATCACTCCAAGGAGCGTGTCCTGAAATATACCATCTAACAATAAGACCAATAGTATGTAGCACAAAAAGGCCTACAATAATATATTTAAAAACATTGACACCTACTTTTAATGCTTTACTCCTTTCTTTAAATATTTGAACAATAATTAGAACAAACATTAAAGCAGAGGCGTACATAAACCAGCTATAAAGCTTTTTAAAGATATCGTACTTGTTGTAACTTATTTCCGCTTGGATTTTTTTATCCGAAAGCATGACTTCACTACCAAACTTATGCTGCGTCTTTTTAAATGAATCTAAAAGATCTTCTGCTTTAGTAAAATCTCCAGATTGTTTAGCTGCGTTTAAAGTTAATAAGTATGCGCTAAATCCGTTATTGATAAAGTTTCCATATAGCGAATCCTTAATCTGTTCGCGATAATTATCTCTTCTAAATTCTACCGAAGAAATCCATTTGTTGTTATAATCGTCTGGAATTGGGAAAATACGCAAAGCATATCCTTCAATGGTATTGTATAATAAATTTACACGTTGGTCTGTTTCCTTAAATTCCTTTTGGAAACCATTTGGAATTTGTGCTTTATAGGCTTCTTCTAAATAAGGAGCTAATTTATAAGTTCCATTTTCGGTAAAGAAGTTTACTAAGGACACGTATTTCTGACTTTCCTCTACTCCAATTATTTTACGAATAGAATCTCCTTTTTGAGGCTTTAAATAAATTATTGGTACGTTATACCATAATAAAGGACTTTCCTGAATAGATAAGAATACTTGGTTGGCATCAAATCCTTCATAAGTATCATGCTTACTTAGCTTTCGAAGCATTTCCGATGCATAGGTATTAATAGGCATCATACGTCCTCCAGCATCCTGAATTACTAAATGAGCAAATTTATCGGCATGTGCTTTAGGTGTAATATTAACCTCTAAAATAGAATCTATTTGTGCTTTGGTTGGAGCTAAACTGTGTTTGTGATTAGAATCTTGAGCGTATCCATGTAATCCAAAACATAAAAATAAAACCATTAATGCTTTTTCCTTCTTAAATTTCACTCTCTTAAGTTGGCGTTTTAAATCACCAAAACGAGTTCTCTTATCAAATAAGATAGCTATCATTCCGAAGTACAACAAGAAATACCCAATATAGGTTATCCAAGTTCCATAGAAATCGTGATTTACAGAAAGTCTAGTTCCTAACTCATCCGGGTCGAAACTAGCTTGGAAGAATCTATATCCTCCATGGTCCAAAATGTTGTTCATATAAATGCGGTAATCGTAATCACCTGTTTCTTCATCCATAACAGTTACTTCACTAGCAAAAGAAGAGTAGCTTTTTTCTGTTCCTGGATATTTATCCGCAATAAAATCGTTTAATTTTATACTAAATGGTAGTTCTATCGTTTTTGAACCATATTTTACCGCTATATCTAAACCTGCAATATGAACTGTTTCAAATGGTTTACTATACCCTTGACCACCTAATAATCTAACACGTTCTGTCTCGCCATTAGACGTTATTTTCAACACCAGACCGTCTTCGTCTCCTGCCAACATTTCTGATTTCTTTACAATATCAAAGGTTCCCTTCACAACAGGTTTTGGAAACACTATTTGCATGTTCCCTATAACATATCTAGAACGTAAAACAAGTGGTTGAAGGCTGTCCTTTACTAATTCACCCGTAAGCCCTGTGGCCATGGTCATGTACTCCCCTTCAAAAGGCGATTGTATGGTTAATCCATTTTCAGTTGAAGTAATATTAACAGCGCCTGGGACTTCTTTATTTAAAGAAAATAAAATGTTGTGAATGCTTTGCACTTCTCCAGATTCCAAAAAATGATTATGAGGTAAACCATCACCCGCTTCAACCATTTTTAAGTATTCTTTTCCGTTTTCGTCTGGAACGACATCTTTTTCTGCACTTCCTACAAATTTTTCAAGTTCGAAGGTAACGTCTTGCTTGTTGTAATCCGTTTTGTAGTGGAATTTATTATTTAATCGAGGTGAAAAATCGACTTCTTCTTCAACAATTTTTCTTTGAGCCTGACCATTCACCATATAATCACCATCTATATAAGCGGTAATATATGTTTTATGAGAAAGCATCACGTTTTCTGTTTCACCTTCACGAATACTCATCATCCCTTCATAACTGATATATCTAGTAATTCCAGCCCCGAGGATAATTAGGATGAATGACAAATGAAGTACTAAAGTCGCCCATTGCTCCTTTCTCCACAATCTATACTTCGGAATATTTCCGATAAAATTTATCATGAACACCACGAGGATAGCTTCGAACCACCAAGTGTTGTAAATAAGATTTCTTGTATAAGGTGTAGGTGAGGTTTCTTGTCCAGCATCCATAAAAGTTCCAATAGCCATCGCAGCTGCGTAAACAATAAATAAAATGGAGGTTAATCTGGTAGAAAATAAGAATTTGGTTATTTTATTTTGCATTATTTCGAGACTCTAAAATTTAATCGTGCAAATTTAAGGTTTTAAGTTTATTTAATCTGTTAAAAGCATAAAAAGAAGCCTTGGTTAAATTTTTTAAAATAAAAACTAAAACTGCCGTGGGTTTTATTTGTTAAAAAAGCGATAAACTAACTAATTTTGTCTGGCTTCAAAAATTTTCAAGAACAAAAAAGTACTCATTTTTCTAGCTTTTTGTTTGGCTTTCATGGCATAGTCTCCATCGTACATCTCGTCAATGGTTTCAATCCACAAACTCAACCATTTACCAAAGTGTTCTGGGGTTATGCTTTGATTATTATCTTGATCTACCCCAACATGAACAGCTAAAGGATTCCCATAATATTTATTTTCCAAACGTCGGGTTGTAAACAAACTGGTTTCCCAAAAGGTAGTTAATTTCACTATATGTTCTTCCCAGTCTTTAATTACACGATTAAAAAAAGGCCCTAAAAATGGGTCCTTTCTAATTTTGGAATAAAAAGCCGAGACTAATAAATAGACATCTTCACGAGTCGCTATATCTTCTTTTATCATTCTTAAATTTAAAATAGTCGAATTACATTAATTATTATAAGCGCTATTTCCACTAATAGAGTGGCAACTAAAAAATTAAATATAATATTGTTTTTTAATTGTGCATAAACAACGGCATTATAGCCCATAGCAAATACAACGCATAAAGTTAGTTCAAAAAAATGGAACGTTCCTGTAATACTATTTTTTAAAATAAACATGGCTGCAATAGAGCCTAAACAACTTTGTAAAATAATAGTTAAAGGAATGTATAAAATATAATTTTTTTTAAAGTCGTGACGGTACTGGTTTAAAATATTCATTTCTTAGTGTTTAATATTCTCCTTACAAAGTTCAATAACTTATCTTTGTTATTTTATGATTCAAATCATACACAAATGATACCTATTGACTTATTAAACACATATAATCCGTTTATAAAAACCTACCACAAAGACGAGATAATTTTTAATGAAACTGAGAAGCCTAAGTATTACTATCAGCTAAAGTCTGGAAAAATCAAAATGTTTAACCTTACCGAAGAAGGAAAAGAGTTTACACAAGGTTTTTTTGAAAAAAACGCTTCTTTTGGTGAACCTCCCTTATTTGGAGCTTTTGATTATCCCGCGAGTGCTATCTGTTTAACTGATTGCGAAATTTATGTTTTAGAAAAAAAAGTGTTTTTCAACTTATTAAAGGCTCAACCAGATATCCATTTAAAGTTCACGAAATTAATTTGCAATAGAATGTTGTATAAAGCAAAAATTATGAAGGAACTGTCTATTCATCCGCCAGAACATCGCATTTTAACCCTATTACACCATTTAAAAGAATCCTCTAAAACTGAAGGTTTATTTGAAGTAAAATTAACACGTCAACAAATTTCAGAATTAACAGGCTTACGTGTAGAAACAGTTATTAGAGCTGTAAAACAGTTGGAAAAAAGTAAAAAATTAATTCTAAAACATCATAAAGTTTTTATTTAAATATCTTTAATTTACACCCATGATTTCAGTTAGTATACTTGGCGCAGGAAATGTTGCAACACACTTATTTAGAGTGTTTTCAAAAACCGAAACTGTTTCGGTTAAGCAGTGGTACAATAGAGACCTTGGTAAAATAAGTTCTTTTCAAAATGAGGTTTCGGTTACAGACAACCTTTCAGACTTAACAGAAGTAGATTTATATATTATTGCTGTAAGCGATGATGCTATTTCAGGAATTTCTGAAGCCTTACCTTTTTCAGACCGATTGGTAGTCCACACGTCTGGAAGTGTTAGTGTTTATGATTTAGACAAAAAAAATAGACGAGGTGTTTTTTACCCTTTACAAACTTTTTCTAAAGATGCTGAGCTTGATTTTAAAAACGTGCCTATTTGCATAGAAACTATTGGCAAAAAAGATTACCCACTTTTAAAATCATTGGCTGAAGCCATAGGATGCGACTATTACAAAATAAATAGCGACCAAAGAAAAGCCTTACATTTGGCTGCCGTATTTGTAAATAATTTCACCAACCAACTATATCGTGTTGCACATGAAATAACAGAATCTGAAGGCGTGGAATTTGATGTTTTAAAACCTTTAATATTAGAAACAGCTAAGAAGGTTCAATATTTATCACCTTATTTAGCACAAACAGGTCCTGCAAAACGCAACGATAAAAACACTATAAAAAGACATTTAAACTTGTTAGAAAGTGAAGAGCATAAAGCTATTTATAATTTAATGACTAATGCCATAAAAAATACGCATGGAAAATAAAAGCTACAAAGAATATCTAGAACAGATTAACACCTTAATTTTTGATATAGATGGTGTGTTAACTGATGGAACCATAACGGTAACCACTTCTGGCGAAATGCTAAGAACTATGAATATTAAGGACGGATATGCCTTAAAAACTGCCGTTGATAAAGGATTTAATGTGTGTGTTATTTCTGGAGGCACCAACGAAGGAGTTAGACATCGGTTGGAAGGATTAGGAATAAAAGATATTTTTCTTGGTGCACATAACAAAATTGAACAATTAAACCTGTTTTTGGAAAGGCATCAAATAGATTTAAAAAAGGTCTTGTTTATGGGTGATGATTTACCAGATTATCCTGTTATGACATTAGTAGGATTGCCTTGTTGCCCACAAGACGCTGTTCCTGAAATTAAAGCCATTTCTAAATATATTTCCCATAAAAATGGTGGTAACGGAGCTGTTAGAGATGTTATTGAGCAAGTTTTAAAAGTACAAGGAAAATGGTTTGATAATTTTAATGCCAAATACGATTAATTTTTCAATTTTATTTAAAGCAAAAACAATCCTAATTAAAGATTACTAATCACTTTATAATACCAAATTAAAACTCTTGAATTTCTTAAATCTTATTCGTTACAAGAACTTACTCATAATTGCGTTAGTTCAATTTTTAATAAAATACATGCTTTTAGAACCTTTTTTAAAAGCTACCAACCTTAGTGTTACACTAAATTTATTTGGATTTACATTATTGGTTTTGGCAACTCTGTGCATTGCGGCCGCAGGATATATCATTAACGATATTTACGATATTGAAATTGATTTGGTTAACAGACCAAAACGTGTTATAGTTGGAAAAAGCATTTCTGAAAAAACGGCAAATAACCTATTTATTATCTTTAATGTTGTTGGTGTTGGTATTGGATTTTATCTGTCACACTTAATTGGTAAAAGTGGTTTCTTTGCCATTTTTGTCATTATTTCGGCATTGTTATACGTTTATGCCTCCTATTTAAAACAACTACTATTAATTGGAAACATTGTTGTATCTCTTTTAGTAGCACTCAGCCTTATTATTGTTGGTTTATTCGATATCCTACCAGCCATAACTCCAGAAAACCGCGAGACACAAATTACTTTTTTCAATATTATTCTAGACTACGCCATATTTGCCTTTGTAATTAATCTTATTAGAGAAATAGTTAAAGACATAGAAGATGTTGATGGCGAATACAAAGCTGGTTTTAATACCTTACCTATCGCTATTGGTAGAAATAGAGCTATAAAAGTAGTTTTCGTCCTTTCCATAATGCTATTGTTTGGGGTGGTTTTTTATATCATTACCTTTTTATACTCTCAGTTATTGGTTGTAACCTATTTTCTAATATTTATTTTAGGACCACTCATTTATATTAGCCTTAAATCTTTTAATGCTGAAACCAAAAAAGAACTTCGGTTTATTAGTAAATTGCTTAAATTAGTCATGCTAATTGGTATGTTTTCATTAGCGCTTTATCAATTTGTTTTACTAGGATAATGTTAAACGAAAAACTAAAAAATCACCATCTTATTTTAGCTTCGGGGTCACCTAGAAGACAGCAATTTTTTGCCGATTTAGGATTGGATTTTGAAGTGCGCATAAAATCTATAAATGAAGAATACCCGTCTAGATTAATGCATTTTGAAATCAGTGATTATTTAGCTCAATTAAAAGCACTTCCATTTAAAGAAGAACTAAAAGATAACGATATTCTTATAACTAGCGACACCATTGTTTGGCATAACAACCAAGCCCTTGGAAAACCCATCGACAAAGAGGATGCTTTTAAGATGATAAAATCTTTAAGTCATGCAACACATGAAGTTATAACTTCTGTTTGTTTTACAACCACCATGCTTCAAAAAACGGTGCATGCTGTTACAAAGGTTACTTTTAAAGAGCTAAGTAACACCGAAATAACTCATTACATAGAAACCTTTAAACCGTTCGACAAAGCCGGAGCATACGGCATTCAGGAGTGGATTGGTCAAATAGGAATCAGCAAAATTGAAGGCTCATATTTTAATGTAGTAGGCCTGCCCACCCACCTTGTTTATCAAGCTTTAAACTCGTTGGTTTCTTCTTAAATATAACTTAAGGACCCGACTAATTCTTTAATTCTGTTCTATCTTTGCTCATTAATTTAATTATGGAAATGACATTCTTTCAAACGTATCAAACCGAAATTTTAGCGAGTTTATTTATTCTGCTATTTCTATTTATTATTAGAGTTATCGCTAAAAAACTCATCTATAAGTTAGGCAAGAAAACCGGAATAAATGATGCACGAATCACTTTAATAAGCAGATATGTAACGGTTACCTTGGTTTTACTTGCCCTTTTAATTGAAACCTTTATTTTCGGAGCTCAATTAAAAGATTTAGCCCTGGTATTTTCTTCTGTATTTGCAGTTATTGGAATTGCCTTATTTGCTATTTGGTCTATTTTAAGCAATATCACCTCTGGGGTTATCATGTTTTTTTCCTTTCCATATAAAGTAGGTGATAAAATTGAAATTCACGACAAGGACTCTCCTTTAGAAGGCATTATTGAAGACATTAGGGCTTTTCAGCTTCATTTAAGGTTGGATAACGGAAACTTGGTAACCTATCCGAATAACTTAATGTTGCAAAAAGCAGTAACACTTATTAAAAAGGATGCAATAGAAGAAGGCTCCGATGCTATATAAATTATTCATATATTTATAGTATTATATATACTTTATGCCGAAAAAGAGAACCAATAAATACAAAAAGCACATTAAGCAGTCTCCCGGTTCTATAGTTTATACCGGCGAAAACCCTACAAAAAAGCTCTTTATAGATGCTTTTGACTACAACTCTGATTTTATAGACGAATTAGAGCTTAGTTCTATTGAAGAAGCCTTTAGTTTTAAAAATTCTAAGTCCAATTCTTGGATAAATATAAATGGGTTGAACCACATCCATGATATTGAAAAGATTGGGAAACACTACAATCTGCACCCTTTAATTATTGCAGATATTGCCAACACCTCTCAAAGACCTAAAATTGATGTTTACGACGACTATATCTTCGTCATACTTAAAATGCTTTATTACGATGATAAAGAAAACATCAAAACAGAACAAATAAGTTTGGTTTTAGGTTCAAATTACGTGTTGACTTTCCAAGAAATGGAAGGAGATGTGTTTGATAATGTTAGAGAACGATTACGTATAGAAAATGGTAGAATTAGAACTCTAGGACCAGATTACCTCCTCTATGCTCTAATTGACGCCATTGTAGACCATTACTACATAGTAAGTGAAACTATGGGTAATAAAATTGAGGATTTAGAAGAAATTTTATTCAATGGTATTCTACAAGACGATTTAAGTCTGCAAGTTTTAAGTCTTAAGAAAGAAGTTTTAAAAACACGACGTGTCATTTTCCCTATTCGTGAAATTATTAGTCGCATAGAAAAAAACGAACATGTTTTAATAAAACCAACCTCCATTCAGTATTATCGAGATGTTTACGATCATGTAATTCAACTATCCGACGCCATAGAAATTTACAGGGAAATGATTTGGAGTTTAATGGATATGTATATGACTACCATTAGCAATAAAATGAATGAGGTTATGAAGGTTCTTACCATCATAGCCACCATTTTTATTCCGTTAACTTTTATTGCAGGAATTTATGGTATGAACTTCGATAACATCCCTGAACTACATTATAAATACAGTTATTTCATCCTATGGGGAATCATGATATTGATTTTTATTGGCATGATTTACTATTTCAAGAAGAAAAAATGGCTTTAAGTTTTTTCGATTCTTAGTTTTTAAGAAAATAAACAAAACAAGAGTAAAACGTTAAAGAAACATAAAAACCGGCAAGCCTGCTGGTTTTCTTTTTATATTTATTGCTTTCTAAAATACCTACTATGCAAAGATTATTACTTGTTATAATTATAGCACTATTTTCAAGCTTACATATTTATCCTCAAGCACCAAAAAAACCAAATGCTTCCGAGATTTACGAGTCCATTAAAAAACTTAACTTTTTAGGCTCTGTTCTTTACGTAGCTGCACATCCAGACGACGAAAACACTCGACTTATTTCATATATGTCTAACCAAGTAAAAGCAAGAACAGCCTACCTATCCTTAACACGAGGCGATGGCGGTCAAAACTTAATTGGACCTGAAATAAGTGAATTATTAGGCGTTATTAGAACTCAAGAGCTACTTACTGCCCGACAAATTGATGGAGGTGAACAACTTTTTACTCGTGCCAACGATTTTGGTTATTCTAAACACCCAGACGAAACCCTAGAAATATGGAATAAGGAAGCACTTTTAAGTGATGTTGTTTTGGCTATTCGTCAATTTCAACCAGATATTATCATTAACAGGTTTGACCACAGAAGTCCTGGTACTACACACGGACACCACACAAGCTCTGCTATGCTAAGCATCGAAGCTTTTGATATTTCAAACAATAAATCGGTTTATCCGAACCAATTAAAAAACACTAGCCTGTGGCAACCAAAGCGATTATTTTTCAATACATCTTGGTGGTTTTATGGTAGCCAAGAGAAGTACGAAAAAGCAGACAAAACCGGATTGTTAGAATTGGATTTAGGTACATTCTACCCTTTAAATGGTTTAAGCAACAATGAAATAGCTGCTTTAAGTAGAAGTCAGCATAAATCTCAAGGATTTGGAAATACCGGAACTCGTGGTTCTGACAAGGAATACATTGAATTGATTAAAGGAGACATGCCCAAAGATCAAACCAATCTTTTTGAAGGAATTGACACCACTTGGAATCGCGTTAAAGGAGGTGAAGCTATCGGAACTATTTTACAGCAAGTTGAAGCTCATTACGATTTCACCAATCCTGCAGCTAGTATTCCACAGTTAGTAAGAGCCTATCAGCTCATCCAAAACTTAGAAGATAAGCATTGGAGAAATTATAAAACTGAGGAAATTAAAAACATCATTTACGCTTGTGCGGGACTCTATTTAGAAGCCGCTTCGGAAAGCAGTCAAGCAACTCCGGGCGAGCGTGTCAACTTACATATAGAAACTATAAACAGAAGTGCCTATCCTATAAAATTAGAGTCTATTAGCTGTAACCAAACCACTATCACAAAACAGTTAGCACTTACAGAAAACAACAGATTCGATTTTGATGAAGTTTTAGAAATTCCAAGCAACCAAACCCCTACAACTCCATATTGGCTTACCGAAAAAGGTACTTTAGGCATGTATCAGGTTGCTGATGACTCCTTAATAGGAAAGCCAGAAACTCCAAGAGTTTTTACCGTGACTTTTAAATTAATTTTTGACAACACACCCATTAGCTTCACAAAACCTGTTATTTACAAAACCAACGACCCCGTAAAAGGAGAAGTTTACAAACCCTTTGAAGTTATTCCTGAAGCGTCAGTAAAGATCTCAGAAAAGGTTATTATTTTCGAAACAAGCCAAGTCAAAGACATTCCTGTTATAGTAAAAGCAGGACGTGAAAACTTACAAGGAAGTCTAAGCTTAAATTATCCAAAAGGATGGACCGTTTCGCCAGAAAAACAAGAAGTTTACATTTTACATAAAGGAGAAGAAAAAACCTATGTATTTCGAGTAACTCCTCCAGAAACTCAACATGAAGGTCAGTTAATTCCAGTCATGACTGTAAATGGAAAACATTATTCCAAAGAACTTATAGAAATAGATTACGAACACATTCCTTTTCAAACGGTATTACTTCCTTCTGAAAGTAAAATTGTACGTTTAGACATTCAGAAAAAAGGAGAAAACATTGGCTATATTGTGGGCGCTGGAGATGTGGTTCCTGAAAGTTTGCAACAAATTGGATATAAAGTAACTCTACTTAAACCTGAAGATATTAGCCCTGAAAATTTAAGTAATTTTGATGCTATTGTAGTTGGAATTAGAGCTTACAACACTTTGGAAACTTTAAAGTTTAAACAACAACAATTATTTAATTTTGTTCATGATGGCGGAAATATGATTGTTCAATACAATACAAACCACCAATTAAAGGTAGATGCTTTAGCTCCATACAAATTAAAATTATCTAAAGATCGGGTGACTGATGAACACTCCGATGTTAAGTTTCTAGAACCTAAACACGCGTTATTAAACACTCCTAATAAAATTACTCAAAATGATTTTGAAGGTTGGGTACAAGAACGCGGCTTATATTTTCCAGATTCATGGGGTAAAGAATTCACTCCTATTTTATCTATGCACGACAAAGGCGAATCGGCTAAAAAAGGTAGCTTATTAGTGGCTCAACATGGAAAAGGGTACTATATTTATACAGGACTAAGTTTCTTTAGAGAGTTTCCTGCGGGAGTTCCCGGAGCCTACCGCTTATTTGCCAACATGTTGAGTATTGGGAAAGACTCTGTTTTGGTGGGCGAAAAAAAATAAGCTTTAATTCAACGGGCTTAAAACTTCAATGGCTAATCTTTGAACATAAAAGTCTATAAATTAAAACATATGAAAAAATACAAATGGAATAACATGTACACCTTGGTATTAATAGCGAATGCTGTTTACATTGTTATTTTTTACTTTATCTCCAAAGCTTTTTAAATATGCAAACTTTAGACTGGATTGTTTTAATTGGTACACTTGCTACCATTGTAGGCTACGGAACTTGGAAAACTAGAGGAAGTAAAAACGTTCAAGATTATGTACGTGGTGGAAATCAATCGAAATGGTGGACGATTGGTTTATCGGTAATGGCAACACAAGCCAGTGCTATTACATTTTTATCAACACCGGGACAAGCCTTCCATTCAGGTATGGGCTTTGTACAATTTTATTTTGGACTTCCTATTGCCATGGTTATTATTTGCATGGTGTTTATTCCTTTATACCACAGACTTAAAGTATATACCGCTTATGAATTTCTGGAGAATCGTTTCGATTTAAAAACCAGAAGTCTTACTGCTATTTTATTTCTTATTCAACGCGGATTGGCGGCTGGAATTACCATTTACGCACCAGCCATCATCCTTTCTGCTGTTTTAGGTTGGAACTTAACTTACTTAAACGTCGTTATCGGGCTTTTAGTAATTATTTACACCGTTTCTGGTGGAACTAAAGCAGTAAGCATGACTCAAAAACACCAAATGGCGGTCATTTTTACAGGAATGTTTATTGCTTTCTTCTTAATTATAAGCTATTTGCCTGAAAACATCACTTTTACTAAAGCTTTAGAAATTGCTGGAGCAAGTGGGAAAATGGATGTCCTGGATTTTTCTTTTAATATGGAAAATCGCTATACGGTTTGGAGCGGTTTAATTGGTGGAACCTTTTTGGCATTATCTTATTTTGGAACAGACCAAAGTCAGGTGCAACGTTATCTATCAGGAAAATCTGTAAAGGAAATGCAAATGGGCTTAATTTTTAACGGCTTACTAAAGGTACCAATGCAGTTCTTTATTTTATTGGTAGGAGTTATGGTATTTGTTTTTTATCAATTTAACGAGTCGCCAATAAACTTTAATCCTGCCGCAGAACAGGTTCTTATGAACTCAGAGTTCTCGGGGGCCTATCAAGAATTGAAAAATGAACAACTAACTATTTTCAATCGTAAGCAAGAACACATAAATAATTTTGTTGCTACCGGAGATGCTAAATTTGCAAATGAAATTGCTTTAGCTAATGAGGCGGACAGGGTAAACCGAGAAGCTGCAAAAGTATTGATTCAAGATGCGGCTGATAAAAAAATTATGCGTGTTGAAACCAACGACAAAGATTATGTGTTTATTCATTTTATATTAAACAATTTACCTCGTGGTTTAATTGGTTTACTTTTAGCTGTTATTTTAAGTGCAGCCATGTCTAGTACAGCAAGCGAATTAAATGCATTGGCCTCTACAACTTCATTAGATTTATATAAACGAAGTATTGCTCCTGATAAGGATGAAACCCATTATTTGAAAGCAACAAAATGGTTTACGTTTGGTTGGGGAATTTTAGCCATAATTATTGCTAGTATTGCTTATTTAGCCGATAATTTAATTCAGTTAGTAAATATTATAGGATCTATTTTCTACGGAAATGTACTGGGAATTTTCTTGTTGGCCTTTTTCTTTAAATACGTTCGTGGCCATGCGGTTTTCGTTGCGGCTTTAATTACTCAAGCTATTGTAATTATTGGTTGGTGGTTCGATTGGATGCCGTATTTATGGTTGAACCTATTTGGTTGTGTGCTTGTCATTCTACTCGCATTTATCCTTCAGAAATTCCTCTTTAAATCCAGGTAAATAACAAGGGTATCTTTTAGAGAAAACCTATAAAATAAAAAAAGCCTCACAAATAAAATTGTGAGGCTTTTTTTATTATTAATTTTAAACTAATTATTTCTCCCATTCTTTAAGAGAGTCCATATTCATTTTTACATAATCGTCATTTCCTGCCGCTTTTGAAGCTTCTAAGGATTTTTTAGCAATTTTGATAGCTCCTTTAATATCACCCGTTTTTGCGTAAATTAAAGACTGTTGTCTCAATTGGTAGAACATTGGCTCATCCATCATTGTCATGGCTTTATCCATCCATTCTTTTGCTTGTTTTAAATCTTTACCTTCTTCAGAATAGTATACCGCTGCAGCGTAATAATCGCTTGCTTTTGGTGTCCCGTTTAAAGCATCGTTAATAGACGCTAAAACTTTATCATCTGTTGGCACAGTAAAAGGAACTCCTACATAGGTTTTTTCCCATATAATTTCTAAAGTTGCTCCAGAATTACTAATTTGATTAATATCCATAGTAAAGTTTTCAACATTAAAAGGCATTTGGTGTACTTGTGCATTTACTCTAGCTGCTACTTTAGAATCATCCCATTTTTCAGGTAAGCCCCAGTTTCCAGTTTCTGTGTAAAACATAACTTCCCAAACCTCTTTTCCTGGTTTTGCATAAACGGCATAAGATCCAGCTTTTAAAAGTTGCCCCATAATAGTTACATTATCTGTAAACGTTATGATGCTGTTTTTGTTTGCTCCTGTTCTCCAAACTTTATCGAAAGGGACAAGGTCTCCAAAAACGGTACGTCCTTTTACTCCTGGACGAGAATATTCAAGTGTGAAATCGGTTAAACCTACCTTCTGCTCCACTTTACTTAATGGGCTAGATTGTGGCGTTGTAACCTGAGAATTCATTTGGAACGATAAGGCTCCTACAGCCATAAATAATAATATTTTTTTCATTTTTTTAAGTTTTAAAATAATTATATTAATAATACAAAAATAGCCCTTAAGTGGGAAGGATTTGTTAATAAAAACCTAATCTTCCCCAAGACACTTGTGATCAATACTTTTAAGCACTTGGTAAAAACCCTCTAAATGACTGATGTTTAGGTTACAGATTAAATCTTCTTTTCATACTTTATTCATTTTATCAATAATTCCGTTAGTTTTTACATTTACTACGATTTTTCACTCTCAAATATACAGCTTTTAACATTTAAATCATAGATAAAACTGTGGTTTAAATATCGAAACAGCTTATTAACCAACAACTTACACGCTTCAACCAATAAATAATGTTCAATTATTTATTAGTTCTTTTGATTTTTATAATGATATATTGAGTAAGAGAGTTTATATATTATAAACTCAGCCTTTACATATTTTACCGTCAAGTGATTGAGAAATCTGCCAAAAAGATTTAGAACCCTAATTTATTTGATTTATACGCCTTAATTCCCCCTAGCTATACTATTTTAAAATATTCCATTATTTACTCGATTTAATAATTTAACATATTTCCCTTTCAAAAAGGTGCTTAAAAAATAGTTTAATTGCCAAAATTTGGTTAAAGATTTGTATTCCCCGAAAATAATGGCTTTATTACTCCATTAGAGAATAACAGGTTGTATTTGTTCATTTTGTCTAAGCTTCAAGAATTGAAATTAGACGCTTGCAGAATTACAAAATTAATGATATTTCCTATGGAAAAAGGATTGCATTGAATTAAAAACAAGTATTCATCACACAATCCCATTCATTACAAAACCTGTTAAAGGCATTATTTATTTAAAATTAAAAACTATTAAAACAATAAAATTATGGAACTTATAGACAAAGCTTTAGAATTTGAAAAAACAAGTTTAAGATCTCTATCTACAAGCGATCGCATTGAGATTTCAAGAGAAGCTAAATCGCTTATCCTTGGTTTAAATGAAATATATAAAACAAAGAAAGACGAGAAAATCATGGAGATTATGAAAAGACTTACTGCCATGAAACAAAAAGTAGAAAAACGTCTAAAAGGAAGACCTTTAACAGCCTAAAACATTAGGTTTTAGAATAAAAGGTAGACTTTAAACCTATTACTAACCTTATTTGATTCAGTAATAAAAACTATTAAAAATACACCAAGCCGATCGTTTGGTGTATTTTTTTTTGTAGTATTATTTAAATTACCCGTAGAACTGATTTTTTTTTGTTATAAACTATGTCACAAACAATTAACCTATTTTGGTTTCGTAGAGATTTACGTCTAGATGACAATATTGGCTTATTTGAAGCCTTAAAAGGCCCGCATCCTGTCCTACCAATTTTTATTTTCGACACAAATATTTTAGACGAACTCCCAAAAAATGATTCACGAGTCAGTTTTATTTATAAAACCCTTCAAAATTTAAAGGACCAATTACAGTCCAATTACGAAAGCGACATCTGTTTGTATCATGGAACACCTTTGGAAATTTTTAAAAATTTAGTCACGCAATACCAAATTAACTCGGTATTTACAAATCGGGATTACGAGCCCTATGCTCAGGAAAGAGATTCCGAAATAGCCCGTTTTCTTACTAGTCGTGACATTCAATTTAAAGATTTTAAAGACCAGGTGATTTTTGAAAAAAACGAAGTTGTAAAAAGTGATGGCAAGCCTTATTTGGTGTATACACCCTATATGAAAAGGTGGAAGGCCAAATTCAATTCTGAAACCTTAGAAACCTATCCTTCGAGAAAAATACTCCATAATTTGTTTCCGATACTAGACGCCCCAAACCTCGGTTTAAAAGATCTTGGCTTCTCCCCTTCAAGTCAGGACATTACAGATTTTAAAGTAGACTCTGATTTAATTCAAAACTACGAAGCCACAAGAAATTTTCCTTTCAAGGATAGCAGCTCTAAATTAGGGCCGCACTTACGATTTGGAACAGTTAGTATTAGGACTGTTATGCAAAAAGCCATTGCTGAAACCAACGAGGTTTTTTGGCAAGAGTTAATTTGGAGAGAATTTTTTATGCAAATTTTATGGCATTTTCCAGAAACCGTACACCGCAGCTTTAAACCCAAATACGACAACATTAAATGGCGAAATAACGAAAAGGAATTTCAACTTTGGTGTGAAGGAAAAACAGGTTACCCCCTAGTAGATGCAGGCATGCGTCAATTAAATGAAACCGGATTTATGCACAATCGTGTACGTATGTTGGTTGGTAGCTTTTTATGCAAACACTTATTAATAGATTGGCGTTGGGGCGAAGCCTATTTTGCCAAAAAACTACACGATTATGAAATGGCAAGCAACATAGGTAACTGGCAATGGGTGGCTGGTTGTGGCGTAGATGCTGCCCCCTATTTTAGAATATTTAATCCAACGACACAAATAGATAAGTTTGATAAAAAACTAGAGTATATTAAAAAATGGGTTCCAGATTTTCAAGAACTAAGCTATCCACAGCCCATGGTAGATCATAAAGAAGCTAGAGAACGCTGTTTAAGAGTTTACAAAGAAGCATTGAGTTAGAGTAAATAAATTCTCTTGAAACTAAAAGAGCCTTTGCTTTTAAGAACTACAAGAAAGCATGGAGCATCCTGTTTTATTACGAGCCCATTCTGGTCTTTTTACAAACCAATTTTCGGATTCTTTTTGCTCTCCATAAGGATCCAAGAGTAATTGGTATAGTTCATCCACCACAGAGTAATCTCCTTTATCCGCTGCCTCTATAGCTAACTGAGCCATATAATTTCTAAGGACGTATTTTGGATTTACGGAGTTCATTTTACTTTTTCTATCTTCATTGGATAAGGCTTCGCGTTGCAGTCTAGACACATAAGCTTGAAACCAAGCTTTCCATTCTTCCTTGACCGTACCATTTATAGCTTCTGGCACATAAAAGGCATCCATTACCGGGGCTAAAAAATCATCTATTATTGCAGCGTTCTTATCAATCTTACTTAGATTTCTATAGAAAATAGTCATGTCTGTTTCGGTCAATTGCAAGTTCTCCTCCAAAGTATTAATGAGAACAACATCTTCCGCCTCCTCCGAAAAAATACCGATTTTAGATTTCATCATCTTTAGGTATAGTTTCTTATAGTCAGTGCGATAGCCTTCAAGAATTGCTTCAAGAGGTTCAGCCTCATCGATTAATGGGAATAATGAACTTGCCAATCTGTAAAGATTCCAAAGACCTATATTAACCTGGTTGCCATATCTATAGCGTTTATCCCTATTATCAGTGGTATTTGGTGTCCATCCCTCATCATATCCTTCAAGCCAACCATAAGGACCGTAATCAATAGTTAAGCCTAGAATGGACATATTATCTGTATTCATAACGCCATGAACAAACCCCACACGTTGCCAATAGATTAACATGTCCAAGGTGCGGTTTGTAACTTCTTGAAAAAACTGAAGATAACCTTCCTTGGTTCCCTTTTCTATATGAGGAAAGTAGTGTTTGATGGTATAATCTGTAAGTAATTTTAATGTTTCAACATCTTCTCTAGCCAATAAAATTTCAAAACTTCCGAAGCGTATAAAAGAAGGTGCTACTCGGCAAACCACTGCTCCTTTTTCATATTCTGGATGCCCGGTATATAAAATATCTCTTAAAACCCTGTCGCCAGTTTCACAAATAGATAATGCTCTTGTGGTAGGAACATTTAAATGAAACATGGCTTCAGAACACAGATACTCACGAATGGAAGAACGTAAAACAGCCAAGCCATCTGCACTTCTAGAGTACGGAGTTTCCCCTGCTCCTTTTAACTGCAATGCCCAGTGCTTGTTATTGTGTTCCATTTCAAACAAATTAATAGCCCTTCCATCACCTAATTGTCCTGCCCAATTTCCAAATTGATGCCCTCCGTAACACATGGCGTAAGGTTTTGTATTTGGAACCATGCTGTTTCCAGAAAAGATTTTTAGAAAGGCTTCAGACTGTAAATCGTTGTCAGTGATTCCAAGCTCCTTAGCCAATTCAGGAGACGCATGAACTAAGGCTGGTTGTTTCGTCTTTTTTGGTTCTACATAAGAAAAACAAGCATGAACCGGTCTTCTGAAGTTTTCCAATATCGGATCAGCAGGTAATTCTTTAGTAAATGTATCTTTTATATTAAATTTCATGGTAATGTTTTAAAGTATCGTCTTGAATAGCTTAGTCTATTCTATTCCCCTATTCCTTACTTAGCACTTAGATGAAATCGGAAAATACTACCCTATTTTTTCGTTTATTAAGATAAACCATGGGGTACCTTCCGTTCAGTCATTGCGCATTATTTATGAGATGTGGCTGGTACTTTTCTAAAATGAGATATGCTCCCATTTTAATTTATTTGGCAAGTTGAACAGGTTACGTGGTATGCTCCTATTCTTGTCTATTAGATGACTTATTATAAACCATTGGCTACTTTTTAGATAAGTAGCCAATGGTATTTGTTCATGCATAAGCCATGCAAATCGAAGGTATATTACTTCCCTTCTAAACGTTCAATTTTTGCACCAATAGCTTGTAAACGCGTGTCTATATTTTCGTAACCTCTATCTATTTGCTCGATATTGTGAATGGTAGATGTTCCCTTTGCAGATAATGCTGCAATTAATAAGGCTACCCCTGCTCTAATATCTGGAGAAGACATGGTTGTTGCTTTTAGTTGCGATTTAAAATCGTGACCAATAACAGTTGCTCTATGCGGGTCGCAAAGAATAATCTTAGCTCCCATATCGATTAATTTATCCACAAAGAACAAACGGCTTTCAAACATTTTTTGATGTATTAAAACACTTCCTCTTGCTTGGGTTGCCACCACTAAAATAATACTTAGCAAATCTGGTGTAAATCCTGGCCAAGGAGCGTCGGAAATGGTTAAAATAGAACCATCGATATAGTTTTGAATTTCATAGCCATTTGTATGCGCAGGAATGTGAATATCATCGCCTTGACGTTCAACTGTAATTCCTAATTTTCTAAATACGTTTGGAATTTGTCCTAAGTCGTCCCAACTTACATTGGTAATGGTCAATTCGCTTTTGGTCATGGCCGCTAAACCAATCCAGCTTCCAATTTCAATCATATCCGGAAGCATTCTATGGTCTGTTCCTTTTAATGAATCGACACCTTCAATTATTAACATATTGGAACCAATACCACTAATCTTTGCTCCCATGCGGTTAAGCATTTTACACAATTGTTGTAAATATGGTTCGCAGGCTGCGTTATATATGGTTGTAGTCCCTTCAGCTAAAACAGCAGCCATCACAATATTTGCTGTTCCTGTAACCGAAGCTTCATCAAGAAGCATATACGCTCCTTTCAGTTTTTTGGCTTCTACTCCATAAAAATACTCTTCTCTATTGTATCTAAATTTAGCTCCTAAATTAATAAAGCCTTCAAAATGCGTGTCTAATCTTCTTCTTCCAATTTTATCACCTCCAGGTTTAGGAATATATCCTTTACCAAAACGCGCTAAAAGTGGTCCTACAATCATGATGGAACCTCTTAATCCTTTTCCGTCTTCTTTAAATTGGGCAGATTCTAGATATTCTAAATTAACATTGTTAGCTTTAAACGTGTATGACCCTGCACCGATTTTATTAACTTCCACTCCTAGTTTTACTAGTAACTCTATTAGTTTGTTAACATCAACGATATCTGGAATATTGTGAATAGTTACTAATTCGGGAGTTAGCAAGACTGCACATAATATTTGTAAAGCTTCGTTTTTAGCGCCTTGAGGTTGTATTTTTCCTTTTAATTGGTGACCTCCTTCAATTTTAAATATTCCCATACGTTTAGGTTAGTAACGTTTTCTCGTTCTGTTTGTATTGCTTTTTTTGTGATGTGTTTTTTTAGGTGAAGACGTGTATTTTTTGGAACTTCTCATTAAACTTGAGGCATCTGTTAAATCTTCATCCTCATTTTTAAGATTGATTTTACCATCGGATAGTTCTCTTAAATGACCAAAAATAACCTCATCTTCCACGGTATCTTTGTTCCAGTTTAAGAAACTTTTTTTCATGTGATTAGCAATGGTGTAAATCAAAGCTTCCTTTAGTTCTCCTTCTTCCCAGGTACAAGCCACATCGATCATTGTTTTAATATTGTTTCCGTAGAATCTATATTTTGGATGATTTTGTGGGTACTTTAGTGGTTGCGGACTTGCATACAATTCCTCTCTTGAAGGTTTTGGGTATGGTGAATCCACGTCGATATCGAAGTCTGCCATGATAAACAATTGATCCCAAAGTTTATGCTGAAAATCTGGCACATCGCGCAAATGTGGTTGTAGATTCCCCATTACTGAGATGATAGCCTTGGCTACTTTATTACGTTCTTCCTTAGTTTCACGTGTTTTAGCATAGGTAATCATTTTCTGCATATGACGTCCATATTCAGGAATGATTAAATGTTCACGCTCCGTGTTATATTCTAAATTATCTATCAAAATAAATTTGTGGTGTTTTTAAGTTTTGCATGAAGTTAATTATGCACGCGCAAAGTACGAAAAAATATTAAAGACTAATAACGCCTTCCACTTTTTCTCCTACTTCTTTATATTTTTCAATCACCTGCTCTGGGTTCTTCATTTTAACGCTAATGGAAATACTGGTATAATTTCCATTTTTAGATTCCTTGGTTTGTATCACCGCACCTACATTGTTAAAAATGGCCTCCACCTTAGCTATAGCTTCTAAATTGGACTTCACTATAAACTTGTATAAATATTCTGCAGGCCATGAGGTATTTTCATAAAGCTGCGATTTTAGTTTGGTGTAAAACTCCTCTGATTTTTTATTGTCGTTCATTTCTATTATTTAGGGTCTTTTTTCTATCATCCTTACTTCATTCACATAAAATAAGCATTTTTTTTATATTTTTTGAAGTTTGTAAAGATACTATTTCCTTATGATTTTTTATTTAAGATTTAAATCACGAATTTTACAGCCAAAACCTTGCCAATTTTGAGTTTAAAAAGAATCGTCATAACTGGGGGACCAGGAACCGGAAAAACATCCTTAATTAACGAATTAACTAAGAGAGGTTACACTTGTTTAGAAGAAATTTCTAGACAGGTTACTCTTGAAGCTAGGAAAGAAGGGGTTGAACAGCTTTTTCTAAGTCAGCCATTTCTATTTAGTCAAAGGCTATTGGAGGGCAGAGTTAAGCAATACGAAGCCGCTTTGCGACTAGAAAACGACCTGGTATTTTTAGATCGAGGTGTGCCCGACGTTTTGGCATATATGGATTTTGCCAACGAAAGCTACCCTGAAGACTTTGTTGAAGCCTGTAATAGTTGCAAATACACGCAAGTATTTGTTTTAGCACCATGGCAGGAAATTTTTGTTAGTGATAGTGAGCGCTATGAAAACTTTGAGCAATCGCAAGAAATACACCAACAACTTCTTAAAACCTACCATAAATATCAATATAACTTAATAGATATTCCTTTTGACACCGTTGAAAACAGAGTAGATTACCTGTTAAAGAAGTTAAATGAGCTGTAATGCAGCATCCTATAAATATATTAGAGCGCTATTGGAATTTCACCTCGTTTAGACCCCTTCAAGAAGACATTATTGAAGCCGTTTTACAAGGTGAAGATGTGTTTGCCTTACTACCAACCGGTGGTGGTAAATCGCTATGCTTTCAAATCCCTGCTTTAGCCAAGGAAGGAATTTGCATCGTAGTATCTCCTTTAATAGCTTTAATGAAGGATCAAGTCAACGCTTTACAACAAAAAGGAATTAAAGCCTTAAGTATCACCAGTGGCATTCCCTATCATGAACTAGACACCTTGTTGGACAACTGTATTTATGGCAATTACAAGTTTCTCTATTTATCTCCAGAGCGCTTACAACAGGAATTGGTTCAAGATAGAATCAAGCAAATGCCTGTGAATTTAATTGCTGTAGATGAGGCGCACTGTATTTCGCAATGGGGGAATGATTTTAGACCTGCTTATAAAAACATTGAGCTTCTTAGACAAATTAAGCCAACGGTAAACTGCATTGCTCTAACCGCCTCTGCCACTGCCGAAGTGGTTCAGGACATTGTAGAAGAATTGGATTTTATTAAACCCAAAATATTCAAACAATCCTTTGAAAGGTCGAATTTAGCTTATATGACTTTTGATGAAGACGATAAGTATTACCGACTAGAAGCCATTTTAAAGAAAAACCCACAATCCTCTATAGTATATGTAAGGAGTCGACGATTGACTATCGAGATTTCGGAGTTTTTGAATAAGAAAGGAATTTCGGCTACGACCTATCATGGCGGTTTATCCAATAAGCTAAAAGAAGCGAACCAAAATCAGTGGATTAACAACCAAAAACAAGTGATGGTTGCTACCAATGCCTTTGGAATGGGCATTGATAAACCAGATGTTAAAACGGTGATTCACATTAATTTACCTGAAAGCATAGAAAGTTATTTTCAAGAAGCTGGTAGAGCTGGAAGAAACGGAAACAAAGCTTTTGCTATTATTTTAAAAAATAAAAGCGATGTGGTTTCGGTAAAAAGCCAGTTTCTAGAATCCTTGCCAAGTATTCAGGACGTCAAGCATATTTATAGAAAATTAAGTAATTATTTTCAAATTTCCTTTGGTGAAGGTCAGAACCAGGTTTACGATTTTAATTTCAATGCCTTTTGTAAAACCTATCAACTGCCAAGCTTAATTACTTATAACACCTTACAGTTACTAGATAGAACGAGTATTATTACCCTATCGAAGCAGTTTAATAGAAAAACAAGCCTTCAATTTATTATTAGCAATGCCGCTCTTTTTTCATACTTAGAAACCCATCCAGAACTGAGTGTTCTTGTTAAAACCATACTTAGAACCTATGGTGGTATTTTTGAAAACGATATAAAAATAAATAGTTTATTAGTTTCAGAAAAAGCTTCGGTTTCTGAAGATCGTGTATTTTCAGCTTTAAAACAATTGGAAAAAGATGAGATCATTACATTAAGTCTTTCGACCACCGATTCTGAAATAACCTATTTACAACCACGTGAAGACGACAATGCTATTAATAGAATTTCACATTATATTGACGCACAAAACAAGTTAAAGCACCATCAAGTCCATTCAGTTATCAACTATATAGAAAACGATAAGACCTGTAAAAGTGTGCAACTCCTCTCCTATTTTGGAGAAGAAAAAGTGAAGGCATGTGGAATTTGTTCCGTGTGTATCAAGAGGAACAAAACCCAAAACAAGTCGGACTTAAAACAAGTTCAAATAAAAGTATTGCAAGCTTTAAGTTCTGGTGAATTAAGTTCCAGGGAATTACTAGAGCAGGTATCCTGTTCAGAAACAGACTTACAAAATGTGTTGAGGCTACTATTAGAGCATGAATTTATTAGAATAACCAATAAAAACACCTACAAATTATATTAAATATGAGCGATTTAAGAATTGTATTCATGGGAACGCCGGATTTTGCAGTAACCATTTTAAAAGACTTAGTAGAAAAAGAATATCAAATTGTTGGTGTGATAACCGCTCCCGACAAACCCGCAGGAAGAGGAAGAAAATTAAATGAAAGTGCTGTAAAAGTCTATGCCCAATCTCAAGGCCTACATATTATGCAGCCTACCAATTTAAAAAACGAGGAGTTTCTGGCAGAACTAAAAAGTTTAAACGCCAATTTACAAATAGTAGTAGCGTTTAGAATGCTTCCTGAAGTTGTTTGGCAATTGCCGGCATATGGTACATTTAATCTGCATGCCTCCCTATTGCCAGACTATCGAGGCGCTGCCCCTATAAATTGGGCCATAATTAATGGTGAAACAAAGACGGGTGTTTCCACCTTCTTTATAGATGAAAAGATTGACACCGGTGAAATTATCCTTCAAGAAGAAGTAGCCATAGCCCCTACCGATGATGCTGGTATATTACATGATAAGCTCATGCATGCCGGAAGTGACTTGGTTATAAAAACCGTAAATCTCATTAAACAAGGCTCTGTAAGCACTCAAGCACAGCCAAAAACTGAAAGCCCTAAAACGGCAAATAAACTAAACCGAGACAACTGTAAAATAGATTGGACAGACAGTATGACCAATATATACAACAAGATTCGTGGTTTAAGTCCTTATCCAGCTGCTTGGACCTATTTAAAAAATGGTGAAGACACCTTAGATGTAAAAATCTATGCTTCAGACCTAGAAAAAGAACCCCATGAATTAGCCATTGGAGATTTAGTAGTTACTAAAAAAGAAATTAAAGTAGCAGTAAAAGAAGGCTTTATACATCTAAAAGAATTAAAGCTTCCTGGAAAGCGAAAAATGGACGCCAAATCACTTTTAAATGGATATTCATTTGCAGCCTCATCAAAAACGTTCTAAACCCTTATAGTTGTTGATATTGCAAAATATCCGATGAAATGCACTAGCTTTATTAACAATTATGCGAAGTTATTAACAATCTGCCGGATTTCCCACGTCATTACTTGCGTGGTTTAAGAATCCGTATAAATTTGTAATGGATTTAACAAAAAAAGAATGTTTAACCAACAATTTATTAATAATTAAAATTAAAATTATGAACAAATCAGATTTAATCGATGCTATGGCAGAACACGCAGGAATTACTAAAGCAGCTGCAAAAAAAGCTTTAGAATGTGCGTTAATTGAAATTGAAGGAGCGTTACAAAAAGGTAACAGAGTTTCTTTAGTTGGTTTTGGATCTTGGTCAGTATCTAAAAGAGCTGCAAGAGAAGGAAGAAATCCTCAAACAGGAAAAACTATACAGATTAAAGCTAAAAACGTTGTTAAGTTTAAAGCTGGATCAGATTTATCAAATGCAGTAAACTAAGATTTACTCATTAACAATTTAATTAAGCCTTCGAAGTTTCGAAGGCTTTTTTTTTATATCTATTTGTAGTTAAAAAAATATTTATTACATTTAATTTATAATCCTCTTAAGCTATGATTACAATAAAACCCAAAAAAGGTGATTTGTTAATAGCAGAACCATCCATTATAGGAGATTCTTCTTTTAATCGCTCCATCGTATTACTGGCAGATCACACAGAAGAAGGCTCGATAGGCTTTATTTTAAATAAACCATTAGACTACACCATTCAAGATTTAATTCCGGAAATAAAAGCTAGGTTTAGAATTTACAATGGAGGTCCCGTAGAGCAAGACAATTTATATTTCATCCACAAAGTACCAGAACTTATTCCTAACAGTATAGAAATTTCAATGGGAATTTATTGGGGTGGCGATTTTGACACTGTAGCCGAACTCATTGCTCGCAATGAATTAAGCGAGAATAACATTCGTTTTTTCCTTGGTTATTCTGGGTGGGAAACCGATCAATTAGAAGATGAGTTAAAAACCAACTCGTGGGTGGTTACTGAAAACATCTATGAAAAATCTATTATAGAAAAAGACTATCAGTTTTTCTGGAAGGAAAAAATGGTAGAATTAGGTGAAGAATACAGTATTTGGTGTAATGCTCCGGAAGATCCGAGTGCCAATTAAACTGCCAATCTTATCTTTACATTTAGTTTTTGAAGTAAGTTTTTTGCTACTTCATTAGTAAATGCTTTCTTTCTATAATTTGTTACCGGTTGAATTCCGGTAATGACGTTAGTAATAAATATTTCGTCTGCCTTTTGTATTTCGAAAGGAGAAATAGATGCTTCTTCTAGCGTATACTCCGGTATTTGTTTTATAATTTCTATCAGTTGTTTTCTTATAATTCCTTTTAAGCAACCATCTAAAAGCGGTGGCGTTTTAATGGTATTCCCTTTTACTAGAAACAGGTTCCCGTTTAAAGCTTCAACCACTTGTTTGTTGGTATTTAAAAGAAAGCAGTTTTGCAAGCTATTTTCCTTTGCATAAATACTTCCCACCACATGTAAAACTTTATTGTTTGTTTTTAAGGTAGACAGCAAGCCTGGAGCTAGGTAGAAATCTTTAAACAAATCGGTTTCATACGTTTCTTCGTTTAGCAAATAAAAGTCCGATTCTAGTGGTTTGGCAGAAATTAAATAATCTACATCATTGGTTTCTGGCAAATACAAGCCTCCTTCTTTTCTATTAACAAACAGTTTTACTCGGTAGGTTTGCTCTAAGCCGTTATTAGCTGTTAGGAGTTTTAAAATCTCTTCTTGAAGAAATTCCATGGTGAAATTCATTGGGATTTCCATTCTTAATATTCGCATGGATGCCATTAACCTGAAGTAGTGGTCTTCCCAAAAGAGAATTTTACCATGGGACACTTTTATTGTTTCAAAAAGTGCATCACCATAATTAAAGCCTCTATTTGCTGTTGAAATAATTTGATTTGTATCTGTAAGTTTCCCGTTAAAATTGACCATAAAAAATCCCGAAATAAATTCGGGACAAATATAAGTTAATAAAGTAAAAATCCACTAAGCAGAACCTAATACCTGTTTTAAATCTGAAATCTGATTTTCCCAAAGCATTTTTGTTTCTTCCACCTCATCTTCTTCAGAAAAATCTGTAACGATAATACTCACGTCTTTGGTAATTTCGTCCACTTGAATTTTAATTTCAAAATAGTACGATGGTTCTTCATCAGCCAACCATTTAAACTTAATACGTTCCCCACTTTTTTTACTAACAAGTTTAGCTTGCTCTTCTACACCATCCCAAATGAACTTAAACAGCTCGCCACGAGAGTTTACATTTTCTGCGAACCACTCTGATAAGCCCGAAGGAGTAGATATATATTGGTAAAGTAATTGAGGTGAAGCTTGAATAGGGAACTCCATTTCAAATTTAATTTTTTCGTCCATTTTAACATTGTATTATAAGCGCTCAAGATATACATTAATTAATAAGTTTAAAACATTTTTTAAAAATAATCAACAATTTACCCCGACAAAAACACGCTTTGGTTTTACACAAATCATCCTGTTTAAATATACTACAATAATTATTAAGTAGATACATGGTTGCCATCTACTAAAAATGCGCTTGTAAATTCTTGTAATAACTTAGGTGGGCGAGATTTTTAATGGCGCCCGATGTAAAAACTCCTTGTGATTTATTTTTGACTAATTATTCACCCTTCTTTAAAGCACTAAGATTATGGTCCTTATGTGCTTTAACAAATAATATTAAATAATAATTAGCACTTATGTTTGCTCTCTTTAAATTTGTTTTTATATTTGCAGCCGTTAAAAAGGCATCTTATAATTATTTTAAGATGATTTATTAATTATGGCGAGGTAGCTCAGTCGGTTAGAGCGTCGGATTCATAACCCGGAGGTCTCGGGTTCAATTCCCGATCTCGCTACGAAATTAAAGTCCAGTACCTAAGGTATTGGACTTTTTTTTATGCCTATACTTTTGCTTTCTTTTCACCTTAGCGCCCTCCCTCCTTTTTCGACTCTATTTCTGCCTAAAAAGTAAGTCCCTGTTACCGAGGAGCTTTTCGTTATTTTTATTATCTTGTTATATCTGAATTTGGAATGGTTTATTATGAAAACACACTATCACATTATTATAGCAGGTGCCGGTGGTATTGCCGAAGCTGCTGGACTTATTTTGGCAGAATGGAGTTCTGTTACGCCTACTATTTACATAGGAGATCGCTTCCTTGATAAGGCCGAAAACGTTGCGCGGTGGATTATGGATGGCAGCACTAAACCGTGTCAGGTGATTCCCTTTCACTTGGATGCCCAGGTTATTAGTAAAGAGATGGAGGGGATTTTTGAACAAGGTGACGCCCTACTCGACTGCTTACCTGGTAGTTTAGCTCCTACTATGGCTCGTATGGCTAAAACTCATCAGCTGTATTATGCCAATCTTACAGAATATGTGGCGGAAACCAATGAGATTATCGATATCGCCCAAGGTGCCCAAACAGGGTTTGTATTACAAACTGGGTTAGCCCCTGGCTATATTGATGTATTGGCTCATTATTTGTTTCAAAGGTTTTGTAAGCACTATGAGGTTGAACAGGTTGACACTTTAGAATTTAAAGTTGGTGCGCTGACCAATCATGCTATCTCCCCTCATTTTTATGGATTTACTTGGAGTCCGATAGGGGTTGCTACGGAATACTTAAAGGACTGTATTGTTATTCGGGATTATAAAAAGACTACGCTGCCTGCGCTTTCGGAAAGGGCTCGTATTATTATTGATGGTATTAGCTATGAGGAAGATTTAACCTCGGGAGGTGCCGCCGACTTACCCGATGCTTTAAGCGGAAAAGTGAAGCAATTAGATTATAAAACCTTAAGACATCCTGGACATTATGCTTGGGTAGAAGAGCAATTGAAAGGCTTAAGTTCTGGTACAGATCCTATTTCTGGTTTACAAGAGATTATGCTAAGAGATATTCCGCATATAGAAGACGATCAAATTGTTATTTATGCTGCTGTAGAAGGCACAGACTCTCAAGGGGTTTTACGCAGACAGGAGGTTGCTAAACACGTGCTTCCTCAACTTATTGGTAAACACAAACTACGAGCTATTCAGACCACGACGGCAGCGGCATTGGTACAAGCTATTAGCTGGTTGTTAGAAACCCAGCCAAAAGGCGTTGTATTCCAAAGTCAGTTGGATGGTACAACCTTTTTAAACGGTGACTTTATTAGTCGCGTTTATGGAAGGTTATAGGGTTCGTTTAGATATTATATACTTAGATAAGACAGTCAGGGTCCAACACTTGTTTGTTGGACTTTTTTATTGGCATATATCCGTTCTTACTATGAATTTCATTAGAGTCTGAGGGATTGAGCGACGCACTAGACTTAGACTCTTGACGACCTTTTTATATTACTTGCATGACTATGATTTGTTAAATGTACCTTGTTTATACGGGGTTACTACGGAGTATGTAGGGGGTTCATACGCTATACATACGCTATACCTATTGCGTATGTTGCTGATTTATACTATATTAGCGTATATTTAATACAACACCATAAGAACTATGGCAAGACAACGAGGACTCTTTAAGATTAGCGGCACTATTGGAGACTTGAATTTCTTTATTATGGAGGGGAAAGGCTTTGTTCGTAAGGCGGGTGGTGGTTTTAATGGCGAGGCTATCCGAACTCAGGACAATATGAAACCTGTACGGGATAATTCCACGGAATTTGGGCATTGTAGTAGGACTAAAGGCAAGTTTCGAAGGGCTTTACTTCCTTTTTTTGGAGGATTAAAGGGGAAGCAGATCCACTCGAGGTTGATGACTTTGTTTACAAAGCTTAAGAGTTTGGATTTGATTTCTGAACGGGGAGCGCGACAAGTTAAACTTGGGTTGCAAACGGCTAAAGGGAAACGCATGCTTAAGCAGTTTGATTTTATCCCCAATCAGGAGGTGATGTCGAATTTATACATGCATTCTCGGTTTAACTGGAACACGCAGCAGTTGCAGGTTAAGAATTTCAACCCTAGTTTGTTTAAAATGCCTAAGACCGCCACTCATATTGGCATTACCTTAGGGGTTTTAGACTTTGACTTTGATAGTTTGAACTCTGCTTTGGAAGTGTCTCCTACTTGCTTTTTAGCGGTTGATGCACCTTCCTCTACTTTTGATTTGGTGCCGGAGGATGTGGTTAGCCCTCAGTATTCTGGAGTTGCAGTGATTGGTATGCGGTATTACGAGATCATCGACCAGGAGGTTTATGATTTACAGATGGGCATAGCGGTTCGGGTGTTGGATTATATGGG
>Ga0209075_1000418_pt1 | contig 41067 bp, 44 predicted proteins | sample Stecom2011_FD_187523 | JGI IMG/M metagenome (GOLD analysis project Ga0209075, IMG submission 187523) | Agricultural soil microbial communities from Utah to study Nitrogen management - Steer compost 2011 (SPAdes) (version 2) | ecosystem: Environmental > Terrestrial > Soil > Agricultural land...
AGCAAAACTGGTCGACATCTATCGAAAGGACATCACGCCCAAAGAAGCTTTTGAGGCGCAAGAGCTTTCCCGAAGCGCGCAGGAGTATTATCGCCAAAAAGGTGAGGGCAGACCCACGAAGAAAGACCGACGCGATTTGGACGACTTTATCGAAAATCCTGAGGATGAAAATCCTGCGTAGTAATTAACTTTGAAAAAACAAAAAACCATGCAACAGATCAATTCCTCCATACTTGACCACAAACAAATAGCCCATAAGATAAAACGAATGGCCTATCAGATTTATGAAACCAATTCTGAGGAAAAAGAGGTAGTGCTCGCAGGAATAAAAGAAAACGGTTATGTGTTGGCCAAAAAGATCAAGGTGCAGGTCGAAAAAATTTCCCCGATAAAAATAATACTTTGTGAAGTGGATATCGACAAGAAAAATCCTATCAATACGGTAAAAACATCCATAAAACCAGAAGAGTACAAAAACAAATCAGTTATAGTTGTAGATGACGTTCTCCACACCGGTACCACTTTAATTTATGGTGTGAAACACTTTCTGGAAGTGCCACTCAAACAATTTAAAACAGCTGTACTTGTAGATCGAAACCATAAAAAATACCCTATAAAGGCCGACTTTAAGGGCATCTCACTTTCAACTTCCATCAATGAAAACGTAAAGGTGATTTTTGAGAAAGACAACGATCGAGCTATTTTAGAATAGCTTTTCCACAATTACCTCGGCAACTTCTAAAGGGGAAATCTCATTGTTTTCAATAGTTAGTTCGGCTTGATTGTAAAAATATGAGCGCTCGAATAAATGTATCCCTATAAAGGTTTTCATTTCCTCTAGAGATTCTAAATGTTCCACTAAAGGACGATCACTCCTACTTTCAAACAACCTCTCTGAAAGAACGGGAATAGAGGTTTTCAAATAGACAACTACCGTATCTGAAGATTTTAGCATAAACTCTAATGAGTCGGCATAACAGGGCGTGCCACCTCCTGTAGCGAGCACAAGGTTTTCTGCGCTCGAAAGAAGGTTTTTGAGCACCTTGTTTTCAAGTTTTCTAAAATAGATCTCTCCCTTTTGTTTAAATATCTCCGGAATCGACAGATTTTCTGACTGTTCTATTTGTTCGTCCAAGTCCATAAAAGGATAATTCATTCGGGAGGCAAGTATTTTGCCTATAGTAGATTTTCCACTTCCCATATAACCAATAAGTACAATTTTCATATCTAATAAATCTTCGAAAACACCCTCTCTCACTAATAATTTTAATAATCTGAAGGAATTTCACTGTTGAAAAAAGAAAAACTTCAATCCTCAGGCCCTGAATCTCAGGGATTTTGAATTTTCTTCAAATTTAATTGATTTTCGTTTTGAAATATAAACTTATTGATAGTATATTTGCACCCTCATAAGAAGAACACTTGTGGTTAACTTATGAAAAACCATTCCAAACGGAATGACCTGGTAGCTCAGTTGGTAGAGCACCTCCCTTTTAAGGAGGTGGTCCTGGGTTCGAGCCCCAGCCAGGTCACAAAAAAACAAGAATCCCGATCCAAAGTCGGGATTTTTTTATATAATAAATTGAGTGGAGCTTATCCCAATCCGGATCGATAGTGAAAAGGAAATATCGAGCAAAACTTTCAGCTTATCCCTCTGAAATTTAGCTGAGCAATAATCTGATAAACCTTAATGGAATTTGTTTAAAATATATAGGTTAAAGGCAGATAAAAGTTTGCGCTGTGCCAAACTTTGTGGCACATCATAACCCCTTGTTTTACTAACACTCATTATACTTTCCTCCAATTCTTTTCCGTCTCTAATCATCAAGCCCAAAGCAACCATTCCACTTCGCCCTACTCCGTGTTGACAGTGGATTAAAATAGATTCAAATTCATTGGTTTTTCGGTATACAAACTCGATGAATTCCACAAATTGATCAAATCCACAAATACCTTTATCCATTATCGGAAAATCAATAAATTCGATGGAATGTGTTTTGGAAACATCAGCCTCACTAGACAATCCTAGTTGTAAGGATTCAGGATACGTAAGAAGAGATATAATCATGGTTGTTCCACAATCCCTTAATTCTCCCATACTTCTTTCCAAATGGTCGCCTCCTTTCGGACAAGGACCAATGCTGATTTCACATTCATTAATTTCGGTTAATTTGTAGGTCTCCAAGATTTAAACTTTGTCGCTGCTGTTTTATTCATCTTAAAATATCTTCCTATAATATTACAACATTTAAAGATAATTTTTCCCTGCCCCGTCCCTGCGCGATGACATTACATGGCCTTCTAAACTTTAATGTGGCAACAATTCTGTCAAATTCGATTCTTTACCTAATTGGTATCCGCTCCAACATTCCCAAAAGCTTTGCGAGCGTTACATGGCTCTCCCTAACTCGTTTTCGCCACGATATACTAAATAAACCTATCTTTAGAACCTGAGCCCCCAACTATAATTTTCAAAATCTTAAAACAACATTCCATGGAGCTATCTATTTTTATAGACTTAACACGCAAAACAAAGTCCCCTCCTATTCATCTTATAATAGCAGTGCACACTTTTTAAAATTAAGCTGATAAAAATGATCGTTAAAGTAAATAGAAAATCAAAAAGACTGACAATATTTTTATTCTCATTGGTTGCGGTATTTTTTATATTCTTTTTCGTTTTAAATCATTTTCAGATTGTCAAAATATACAAAGAAGTAACTACTGTAAATGAACCTAATATAGTTTTGGGTTCACATATACTTGTCTCTAAACTTAAAAAACCACAGCTAGGTAATTTCGTTATTATAAAGCATTCTGATACAGTAGTTGGCGATTATGAGGCTATGTTTAGAATCATGGGTGCTTCACAAGACACAATTGCATTTAAATACGGTATGTTTTACCGAAATGGAGAAAATACAGACCAAACTATGTCTTTGTCCCATTCCCTTTTAATATCACGTTCAACCAGGGATAAGCTTAAGAGTGCAAACGTAATTATCTCTGAACAACCAAAGATGTGGACGGATACATTTTTAGTGCAAATCAACAATCAAGTAGCCAGTAATTATAAGCTGGGTAATCAACAAGTATTATCTCCCCCAAATGAACCCGATGAACTTATTGAGAATATATATAAGCAAAGGTGGAATAAAGATAATTTTGGACCATTAGTTATTCCCAAAGGCAAGTTTTTTGTTGTGGGTGACAATCGGGATGCTGCATATGATTCTAGGTATATTGGGCTCATTGATGAATCTGATATTGTAGGAACCTATTTATGGCATTGGTAAATATGCCTTACCGGCACGAGCGTCTCGCCTCCTACTCCTTTTACAACCCTCAGCCTTCCCTCGAAATAGTGCTTCTTTTACCCTCTGTGACACAAACAAAACTAGAAGAACTATAAACCCCTTGTAAAATAATATATAGTCATTTAAAAAGCCTACTCAATTACACATCAAAGCCTAGGTTCACCCGTATATAAGCCTAGTATAAGCCATAGATAGAGTATGAATAGAGTATGGATAAGCCAAGTTTAAATCCTATGTCAACTGTCTGACTTTTGTCAATAATGCTGTTTATTTTGCCCATCCGATTCTTTTGGCAAGTCGGGATTCTTCAATTTAAAGAAATTAAGACAGAGAAGCCTACCAAGATTTAGCAAACTATCGGTATTTTTAGAATTTACTAATATCAGGAGTGGACTGATGAAATTTCAGTGACGTTATGATGGATTTTGCACTTCATATTGCGAACTTCTTTTTTTATGCCTTTCATACGGCCTTGATTTTTTTCAACCTGTTCGGGTGGCTCCATCCCCGATTGCGGAAACTCAACTTGATTTCCTTACTCCTAACCTTTGGGTCGTGGTTCTTGCTGGGAATGTGGAAAGGATGGGGCTACTGTTTTTTAACCGATTGGCATTATCAAGTATTGCGATCCCTAGGAGAAAAGAATATCCCCTCGAGCTATATCGCTTTCCTAGTAGAAAAACTGACAGGTTGGTTGCCCACTGCCGAACTGGTGGATCCATTTACTATCGGATTGGCCTTATTGGCATTGGTCTGTTCGCTTTGGGTTAATCTTCGAAGCCGAAAACGGAAAAAAGAAGATAAAACAAACAGTTATCATACTCCAAGATAAATGCGCTTACAATTTAGCTTATGTCCGTCTGAAAAATAAAACACCAATCATTTTTCAACAAGTCTTCTCAACTCCAAAAAAGTGATTTCGGGCCGCATTCCCAACCTTCCGGGAAATCCTAGCCACCCCAGACCCTTATTAACATACAAATACTGCTCGTTATGCTTGTATAATCCTGCCCAACGCTTGTATTTATATTTAATAGGACTCCATTTTTTCCCCATAAAATTGATCCCTGCTTGCATGCCATGGGTGTGACCAGAGAGTGTAAGGGCTATATCTGTTTTTTCAATCACTTCCGCGTCCCAATGTGAGGGATCGTGGGAAAGCAAAATCTTAAACGGAATGGTTTCTACATCTTTTAGTGCCTTGGCCAAATCACCGTCTTGTCTAAAAGGTGGATAACCCCAGTTTTCAACGCCTAAAATTGCAATATTGTGGTTGTTCTCGGTAGCTACAACTCCTTCGTTGAGAAGTAATTTAAAATCGATTCGCTCAAAGAAGTTTTTTATCTCTTCAAAATTTTCTCGTTTGGCCTCCGGAGAATCCCAATGGCTATAATCGCCATAATCATGATTTCCCAAAATGGCGTATTTACCTTTCTTAGCCGATAATTTGCTCAAAACTACATCCCAGCCGTTCAATTCCCAGCCAAAGTTATTCACGAGATCCCCAGTAAAAAAAATAAGGTCGGCATCCAAATCATTTATAATCCTAACCGCTCTCTCCAAAATGCGATATCGAAAATTGAAACTTCCAACGTGAAGATCGGATATATGCACGATTTTTAAACCCTGAAATGCCTCTGGCACATCTTTATGGTGAATTGTAGCACGGTGCACCTTAAACCTATAGGCTGCTTTGAATATGGCATATACTATGGCGAAAAATGGCAGAAATCCAGCTAGCAAACCCGCTAGAGGAACGATTATTACCGATTGGGTTTCAGAGAAAATATAATTGGAAAAATATAAAACACTTATAATAATTGAAAATAATATTTTCGGAATAAAAGACGAAATCGTCAAGCCGTAGAGAGAGGATATCAGAAACTGCCTCTTAGTGACGAGAATAGATCGCATTCGGATCTTTAAGATTAAGATGGCGCAAACCAATCCGATCGTAAACGTCCAAAATAATATAATGATAGCAGTTTCCAAAGCAGGAGAAACAAGCAGTTGGGTGATAGATTGCAACCAATAAAAAGTAAGCGCATCGACCAAGACAATTGCGATACACAACAAAATAACCATAAAAAGCGGATAGGTGCGCATTATATATTTCTATTATCTGGGAATCGATGGCGCAAGTTTGCCGCGCAAAAGTGAAAAGGTGTTATCTAACTCACAACTCTATTTTAAGTTGAATTGGGCAATGATCGGAGCCATAATATTCGGATAGTATTTCAACCTTCTCGATTTTATCTACCAAAGAATCACTGACCAAAAAATAATCGATCCGCCACCCTGTGTTTCGTTCTCTTGCCTTAAATCGATAACTCCAATAAGTATAAGCAACAGTGTCCGGATGAAAATGCCGAAATGAATCCACAAATCCAGTATCTAGAAGATTGTCCATTCCATCAATTTCTATTTGGGTATAGCCCGCAGTTTTATTGTAGTTGGCTTTGTCGTTTTTAAGATCGATGGCTTGATGTGCTACATTCAAATCTCCACACAAAATAACGGGTTTCATTTTCTTTAAATTTTCAAGATAGTTTCGGAAATCAACATCCCATTTTTGTCTGTAATCCAGCCTTACCAATTCTTGTCCAGAATTAGGAACATAAACGTTTACCAAATAGAAGTTTTTAAATTCGGCACATTGCACTCTTCCCTCTGTGTCGTGTTCCTCAATGCCCATATCATTAGTAATCGATATCGGTTTTGTTTTGCTGAGAATTGCAACTCCCGAATATCCCTTTCTATCTGCAGAATTGTAATATTGATGATAACCAGTCATTTCTGACAAGGATTCCTCAACTTCCCCATCTTGGGCCTTTGTTTCTTGTAGACAAAGAATGTCGGGATCCATCTTTGAAATATCTTCAAAGAAATCCTTTTTTGTTATAGCCCGTATTCCATTTATATTCCAAGATATTATTTTCATAGTTCAATCTTTCTTCTGTAAAGATCATAAAGACTCGATGATTTTCCAATATATTACCGCAATTTCACACTGCTTTGCGAATCTATCGGTCTATTTAGAATTCAAACTTCAATTTATAAAAATATAATGGCAAAGTGTTTATATCTTATCCATTATTAAAATCACGAAAATCTGATATTGGTCATTTAGTTGGTTTTCCTAAACATCTATATTTGCATCTTCAAAATCCCACTGCATGCCCACAGGTTTAGTTTCAAAATACAATGTCCCCGGTCCGCGCTACACAAGTTATCCCACGGTTCCATATTGGAACGATGCCACTTTTTCTATAAAAGACTGGAAGCTTGATGTTGTAAAAAGCTTTGAGCAAAGCAATGATTCACAAGGCATAAGCTTGTATATACATCTGCCTTTTTGTGAAAGTCTTTGCACATTTTGTGGTTGCAACAAACGGATCACAAAAAACCATTCGGTTGAAACTCCCTATCTGGAATCGGTTTTAAAGGAATGGCAATTATATCTGGAAATGCTTCCCTCCCCCCCTGTCATAAAAGAAATGCACTTAGGCGGAGGAACTCCCACTTTCTTTTCCGCTGAAAATCTAGCCGCTTTAATAAAAGGTATTTTTAAAGGAGCAACTATGGCCAAGAATCCTAATTTCAGTTTTGAAGGCCATCCAAATAACACTTCTACAAAGCATTTACAAACGCTTTATGACTGTGGGTTCAGGCGTGTAAGTTATGGGGTGCAAGATTACAATACAGCGGTCCAAATTGCAATCCATAGACTTCAGCCTTTTGCAAATGTGAAACGGGTTACGGACGAAGCTCGCGAAATTGGTTATACCTCTGTGGGTCATGACATTATTTTCGGCTTACCTTTTCAAACCAAGGAACACGTAATATATACTGTGGAAAAAACCAAGGAATTGATGCCGGACCGCATCGCATTTTACAGCTATGCACATGTGCCGTGGATAAAAGGAAACGGCCAACGGGGGTTTAAAGATGAAGACCTTCCAACCGCCAACCAGAAAAGGGAAATGTACGAAACTGGGAAGCAGATGTTGGAAGCTGCTGGCTATATAGAGATTGGGATGGACCATTTTGCCCTTAAAACCGATTCTCTTTACAAAGCGGTAGAAAACAAAAACCTGCACCGAAACTTTATGGGATATACCGAAAGTAAAACCCAGCTTATGCTCGGATTGGGTGTTTCCGCCATTGGCGATAGTTGGTATAGTTTTGCCCAAAACGCCAAAACTGTTGAAGAATATCAAGAATTAGTGGCCTCTGGAGTCCTCCCTGTATATCGCGGCCATATTTTGAATGAAGAAGACCTCCTTATTCGAAAGCACATTTTAAACTTGATGTGCGATCTGGAAACGTCCTGGAAGGATATTAAAATGCAGTTTCCAGAACTTCCCGAAGTTTTATTGAATTTAAAAGAGATGGAATCTGATGGTCTTATTGAAATTGGCGAGAATCATTTAAGAGTTCTAGAAAACGGCCGACCCTTTGTGAGAAATATCTGTATGGCTTTTGATCTACTTTTGCAACATAGCAAACCCGAGACACAACTTTTCTCCATGACCGTTTAATTTTTTAAAAGAAGAAGATCAAAATCTCTCCAAAAAAATAATTTGGCTTTTAAAATAGATTGATTACTTTCGTAAGCATAACGTCGACTTGCGAATGCTTTTTTTGAAGATTCGCATTTTTTCGATTTTAAAGTTAGCCTAATAATAAAGGGCTGTTTCTCTGGCATATACTTCGGCTGAATAGATGATAGTGATGATGGAATAGATTTAACTGGACGAAACCGTGTCGAGATAAGAGTTAAGAAATCAAAACCAATCATAAAAAAAATCAACCCTATGAAAATTTCTATTCAGAACATCAATCTCTGCAAAATCATGATGGGTTTGGGAGCGGCTTTCCTGCTTTCATCCTGCGTTAACGACCAATCCGACAAAACATATGACAACGCCGTAGATATTCCCGTAAACCAAGAAATGATAGCGGAGTTAACGTCGCCTCCATTCGTTCCCACCCCTGTAGGGAAACGTATGGCCAAAAAACTGATCGTAGATCTTGAAATCCAGGAACGCGAAGGTGAAATGGTTAGCGGGGTAAAATATATTTATTGGACTTTTGGTGGGACGGTACCTGGGAGTTTCATTAGAACCCGTGTGGGTGATGAAATAGAATTTCACCTTAAAAACCACCCAGACAACAAACTTCCTCACAACATTGACCTCCACGCCGTAAATGGACCTGGTGGTGGTGCAGAATCTTCGTTTGTTGCTCCTGGGCACGAAAAAGTGTTCTCGTTTAAAGTACTTAATCCAGGCTTGTATGTTTACCACTGTGCCACCGCGCCCGTAGGAATGCACATTGCCAACGGAATGTATGGTCTTATTTTAGTTGAACCTGAAGGGGGCTTAGCCCCAGTTGATAAAGAATACTACGTAATGCAAGGTGAATTCTATACTGAAGGTGCCTATGGAGAACGAGGAATGCAGGCATTCGATATGCAGAAAGCAATTAATGAAAACCCGGATTATGTTGTGTTCAACGGTCACGTTGGCGCCTTGACTGGAGATAATGCAATGACTGCAAAAGTGGGCGAGACAGTGCGACTTTTTGTTGGAAATGGTGGTCCTAGTTTAATCTCGTCCTTTCACATAATTGGAGAAATTTTTGACAAAGTACACGTTGAAGCGGGCGACTTGATTAATCACAACGTCCAAACAACATTGATTCCTGCCTCCGGTGCGGCCATTGTTGAATTTAAAGTGGAAACTCCTGGGTCTTTTATCTTAGTCGATCATTCTATGTTTAGAGCCTTTAACAAAGGAGCCCTCGCTATGTTAAATGTTGAAGGGGAAGAAAATAAAAAAGTGTTTACTGGTGAAATCCACGATGGTATTTATTTACCTGAAGGAAGTACAATTCAATCGATGCCTAGTTTAGACAGAACAAAGCCAAAAGAAGAAGTTAAAGCCCTTAGTTTCGAAGAAAAAATGCAATTTGGGAAAGACAAATATATGGCTACTTGTGTTGCCTGTCACCAAGCCGATGGTAGGGGAATTGAAAATGCCTTCCCTCCCTTGGCCAATGCAGATTACTTAAATGCCGATGTAAATCGTGCCATTGACATTGTGTTGCACGGTAAATCTGGTGAAATAACGGTAAACGGAAAAAAATATAACAGTGTAATGACCGCGCAGGCATTAAGTGATGAAGAAGTTGCGAATGTGCTTACTTACGTTTATAATAGTTGGGGCAACAACAAAACAGAGGTTACACCAGAAATGGTTGCAGCCGTTAGAAACAGATAAAACATTGTTTAAATTAAAATTTTATAGCACTGCCCTTTTCTTGATCCTTTCATTATTTTGTGAAGTAACAGCCCAAAATGATAAAATGGTTTTAGTAAAGGGCGGTGTTTATCTACCGCTGTACGGCGCCAAAGGTCAACTCGTAAATGTTGATTCCTTTTTGATGGATGTACTTCCCGTCACGAATGCTGATTATTTGAAGTTTGTTCAGGAAAATCCACAGTGGAAAAAGAGCAGAATAAAAAGACTATTTGCTGACGAGAGTTATCTAGCAAGGTGGACCGATGATGAAACCTTTAGCGGACTTCCCAATGCGCCGGCTACGAATGTGTCCTGGTTTGCAGCTAAGAAATACTGTGAATGTCAAGGAAAACGTTTGCCCACAATAGATGAATGGGAGTTTGCAGCAATGGCAAACAAAGATGTGCCCGACGCTAGAAAAATAGAGTCTTATAACCAATATATTTTAAGTTGGTATGAAACCCCAAAAACCTCTAATTTGCCGGTTGGCTCCTCCTATAAAAACTATTGGGGAATCTATGATCTTCACGGATTGGTATGGGAATGGACGCAAGATTTCAATTCTGTACTGATCTCGGGAGAATCCAGAAAAGACGGCGATAAAGATTCCAAACTTTTCTGTGGAAGTGAATCACTAACAGCTTCCGATTTAATGAATTATGCTGCTTTTATGCGCTTTGCGTTTCGAGGAAGTATGAAAGCACGTTATAGCACGCAAAACTTAGGTTTTCGGTGTGTAAAGGTTATTGAAAATTAAAAAATGACATGATAAACAAACTAAAATATATTTTCATTGCAGTCTTATTGGTTGCAATTTCCTGTAATGAAACCTCAAAAAAGGATTCGACTACTGCAGATGTGAATGATTTGGAAAACATCGAAAGCACGAAGATTTCAGATATGTCAATCTACAACCTACCATCGCATTGGACAACGCAGGATGGGGAGGATATTGAACTAAAAGAACTACAAGGAAAGGTTTTGGCTATGGTTATGATCTATACTTCCTGCCAGGCAGCCTGCCCAAGATTGGTAGCCGATATGCGAAATATTGAGAAGCAAATCCCCGAAGACAAGAAAAACAATGTGCAATACGTTTTTGTAAGCATAGATCCAAAAACCGATACGCCAGAGCGTTTAACAGCCTTCGCAAAAGAAAACGAAATGGAAGATGACAAATGGCTATTTCTGCGCGGCACAGAAGAAGACACGCGCGAATTTGCCGCTGTATTAGCCGTAAATTATAAGAGAATATCGCCAATGGATTTCTCCCACTCGAATATTATCAGCGTTTTTGATCAAGGTGGAGAGTTAGCTCACCAACAAGAAGGTCTGGGGGTCGACAATAAAGAAACGGTTCAGTCTATTATTGATTTAGCAACTAATTAAAAACCCAATAACAATCTACTAAGATTCTTTCTCTGGATTGTCATTCTTCATTTTCTTATTATGCACCATGTTTTTACGCTTTCGGCTTCGCTTTACGTACATAATCAGGCCGATTATAATGGCAAAACACACGACTATGGAAATGATAGTTGTTACCACAGCACCGGTAAAATCAAATAAGGGAATTGCGATTAATTTTTGCATAGCTGAATTTTTTAGAGATTTTCTTTTTCTGGAGGTGCCACCTCTTCATTAGATTCTTTCTTACCTCCAAATATAAAGCCCAAAACAATGGCGGTTAATGCAATACAAACTATTGCGAAGATTATAATGAGAATGGTACCAATGCCCCAATGCGCGAGCGGAGTGATAGAATTTGTCATAATCTGAAACATTTATTGGTTATGAATTGATTGATTTTTTAAAGATACGGGTTCGCAATCATATTTGCCATCCACAGTTTCGGTTAATGGTTTTGGAGAAACAAAAGGTATTCCCAAGCCCAAGCCGCGAACGATAAACAGACAGGCAATAACAACTACAAAAACTGGAATAGCCTTTCTTATTCTCTGTCGCAGTTGCGCGTTTAGAAAATTCCCCAAATAAATGGCAGAGGTCATTAAAGGGATGGTTCCCAATCCAAAAAGTGCCATATACAGACTTCCCTGCAAGGCATTTCCAGAGCCAATTGCACCAAACACCGCCATATATACCAAACCACAAGGTAGGAAGCCGTTCAAGAATCCAATAGTGAGAAAAGTATCTGGGGTTTTCTTTTTGAGTTCCTTTCCCAAAGCCGATTTCACTTTGGAAACTCCCATGTATATAGGTTTTGAAAAATTGTATCGATTAAAAGTCTTTTGAGGAATAAGTACCACGGCGAGCATCAAAAGCCCTATCAATATGGAAAGCTGTTGTTGGAATCCAAAAAGATTTAGACTCTTTCCAACTAAGCCGAACACCAATCCGATAATACTGTAGGCCAAGATCCTTCCAAAATGATAAAGAAAAATTTGTCCCGTTTTCCTTAAATTATTGTTGCGATCAACCGGCAATAAAAAAGCAATAGGCCCGCACATTCCCACGCAGTGGAAACTTCCTAAAAGACCAAATAAAAGTGCGGTGTAAAGCATTGCTCCTCCTTAAGTTATATCGGTTATTTCGATTTATTAAAAAACAATTAGGGATTCTGAACTTTCACATTCAAATAGCCATTTCCTTATTGCTTCAATAGGTTATTTTTTCTCTATATAAATAACTTTTCCCCTCATACTCCCAATTTATAATGGTGTTCCAGCGTCCTGTTACCAATCGTTCCTCAGGAATCAATACTTGACCGTTGGACAATTTTAGAGGCAGGTCAAAATCCAATCGCTTATCGGAGGGTCTGTACATGGAGACAATTCCTGTAATTGCCGAATGATCCAAATCATCCGGAAATGTAAGCAACCATCCGTCCGCGGTTTTTTCGCCGTGGATTTCACCCTTTAAAGCAAATGAATTTTCTTGGGCATCTATTTCCCCTTGAAGAAACATTTCCTGTTTGTAATATTCCTCAGTGACCAAATCGTAATCGAATTTTTTTTCGGTTGAAATCCTAATAACAAAATACATGATAAAGGACACAAAGAGTACCATTCCTATCACCAATCCAGTTCCCCAATTAATCTTCATCGCATTCTAATTATTGATTAATAATTCTTCTATTTCCTATATATTAAAATAACAAGGTAACTTAATTAAAAGTCCGTGGCCCCAAAAAGGTAACGCTAGTGGTTTCAATTATTTGGTCGCCACTGTACACTTCAATTACCGCCCTATTTTTGTCGCCACTCAAGGCAGCATTGTTTATTTCGATAAAAAGCGTTCCCTCAGCCAATCCTTGTGCAGGAACTGTAATTTCTCCTTGTTTTACGGTATGGATAGTACCTTTTGGAGATTTAAGTTTAAAATTTAAATTTTGAATATCCTTCGTGGTTTTGTTAAACAACTTATATGTGAACACATTACTAATAATATTGTCGTCCTTATGCTCATAAAGTTGTCCTGGAAGACGAAGTATGTTAGCCTCCACATCGCTTCTTAAGAACAACAATCCGCTGAGCATTCCTATAAGAATCACCAATACAGCTGTATATCCTTTTAGTCGAGGTGTAAACGTGAACTTCGCTTTTTTCTCAATATTTTCTTCACTGGCATAACGAATTAAACCTAGTGGAAGGTTGACCGCTTCCATCATGCTGTCGCAAGCATCCATACAGGCGGTGCAGTTAATGCATTCCAATTGGGTTCCATTCCGAATATCAATTCCCGTGGGGCAAACATGTACACACTGGAAACAGTCGATACAATCACCCTTTCCTGAAGCCTCGCGATCTTCATTTTTTCTGAACTTCGCTCTCCCAACTTCTTTTTCCCCTCTCTTGTGATCATAAGCTACAACAATAGATTTATTGTCTAGTAATACACCTTGCAATCGTCCGTAAGGACAAGCGATAATACATACCTGCTCCCGAAACCAAGCAAAGATGAAATAAAACACTCCCGTAAATATGAAGAGAGAAAGTAGCGTGCTCATATGCTCAGTAGGTCCTTCACCTATATACCGCAACAGTCTATCGCTTCCAATCAAATACGCGAGAAAAATATTAGCTATCAAAAATGAAATGATAAAAAATGCTATCCATTTTAATACGCGTTTTCTTATTTTCTCGGCATTCCAAGCTTGCTTATCCAATCGTATTTGCGCTCCCCTATCGCCATCAATCCAATATTCTACCCTTCTGAAAACCATTTCCATAAAAATAGTTTGCGGACAAATCCATCCACAGAAGATTCTTCCGAAAGCTGCTGTAAATAGGAGGATAAATACCACCATGATAATCATCATTATCACAAAGAGGTAAAAGTCCTGAGGCCAAAATGGAAATCCGAATAAATTGAAACGCCTTTCCAAAACATTAAAAAGCAGAAACTGATTCCCATTAATTTTTATAAATGGGGCTGCAAATAAAAATGCTAAAAGTACATAGCTAACGTACTTTCTATAGGTGTAGAATTTTCCCGTAGGCTTTTTAGGGTATATCCATGCTCTTTTCCCTTCCTCATTGATAGTTGCTATACTATCCCTAAACCTTTCATCTTCTGGAGTTTCCAAATTTGTTTTCTTTGTCGTTAGTTGTTATTGTTTCATTATTAGAAAACAATAACTCCATTAAGTTATAAAATTATCCGGTTAAGCTTCTGGGCCCTCGGTTTGTGCGGATTCAGCAGTTTCTGCATTGGTACTTTCTGCGCTGGCATCATCTCCTTGCCACAATTCACCTTCAGGTTCTTTAGGATCGACTGGAGTAATGCCTTGTAGCGTAAGCACATAACTGGATACCTGAGCTATTTCCAAGGGTTTTAAATCCGTTTTCCAGGCTATCATCCCTTTTCCTGGACGTCCACCTTCGCTAATGGTATGGAATACTTCCTTAATTCCTCCTCCAAGAATCCAATAATCGTCTGTAAGATTAGGACCTATCCCGCCTCCCCCATCATCCTTATGACAGGCTACACAATTAACCGTATAAATTTCTTTCCCAGCTGCCAAATCGGATGCATCGGTTAGCATTTCAACGGTATTGACATCTACTAAGTCTTTGTTATTCTTTTTGTACTCTTCCACAGCTATCTTGGCTTGTGCCACTTCTATTTCATATTCCTGAGTTTGGTTGATGCCATCAAAAACGTGATATCGCAACAAATAAACAACAGCAAAAATGATGGAAGCGTAAAATAAATAAACCCACCAAGGCGGTAAGTTGTTATCCAGCTCGCGGATACCATCATAGTTGTGGTCTAGGACGATTTCGGGTTCGTTTTCACTGGCTTTGTTGCTGAACATTTCCTTGAACCAGCCAAAACGCTTTTCATGCTTTGCAATTTCAGCCTTTGCAAACTGTTCTTTAGCCTCAGGGCTCAAGCCTTTATGTAGAACTCGTTCGAAAGCGAAAGCTATAATTTCGAAAGCGATTGAAAAAAGCAAAAGCGCGCCCAAAACTGCCCAAACGATAGGATATTTATTAATAGCCCATTGATCGCCAGAATCCATCAGATATTCCAATAGAAAAAATGAGACGATCATAAAAGCGATGACTCTTAAGATTGATAAGGTGGTTTTCATAATAGTTCGTCGTTTTCGTTATTGTTTTCAAGCGGAATATTGCTCACTTCTTCTATATGTTCTTTTTTGGCCGTGATAACCCAAATAAAGAGACCCACAAAAAAGATAAAGAAGATCAGTAGCGATATCATCGGGTAGATCTGAACATTGTCTATGTTCTCTAAATTTCCTTTTATAAATTTCAACATAACTAATCGTTTTGAGCCGAAGCATCTTCGGAGTTTTGTACTTTAATATCGGTGCCCAAGCGTTGTAAATAGGCAATAAGAGCGACTATTTCACGGTTTTTCATTTCCACGAATTCCTCATTGTTTTCCTCGGCATATTTTCTACTCGCCTCATAAGCTGTCACAAAGTCCGGATCGCTATAAAGATTCTTTTCAACCTTGGCCCCCTGCTCATCCATCCATTGCTGTGCTCGTGCAATTTCTTCGTCGGTATAAGGAACTCCAATCTTAACGAGTGCCCTCATTTTTGCTTCCGTGTGCTTCTTATTTAATTCAGAATTAATCATCCATTTATAAGAAGGCATTATTGAACCAGAAGAGGTGCTCTGCGGGTCGTACATGTGGTTAAAGTGCCAACTGTCGGAATATTTCCCTCCAATCCTGTGAAGATCTGGACCGGTTCGTTTACTTCCCCATAGGAATGGGTGATCGTAAATAAATTCCCCAGATTTGGAGTATTCCCCATAGCGCTCTACCTCACTTCTAAAAGGGCGAATCATTTGCGAGTGACAGGAAACGCAACCCTCACGGATATATAGATCCCGACCCTCCAACTCTAATGGAGTATAAGGTTTTACACTTGAAATTTTTGGAACATAATCATCAACCATCAAAGAAGGAATAATCTGAACCATACCTCCAATCAGGATAGCGATAGTAGCATATAAAGTCAATTTAACAGGACGACGCTCCAACCATGTGTGGTAGCCTTCTCCAGCTGTTTGCTTTTTGGTCACCGGAGCTAAAGGTGGAGCTTCCGCAAGTTCGTCTGTTACTTTGCTTCCTCTTCTAGCTGTAACTACAACGTTATACAGCATTATGAAAGCTCCGATGATATACATCGTTCCGCCAATGGCGCGCATTGCATACATCGGCATTATTTGGGTAACGGTTTCGAGGAAGTTTCCATAAGTAAGAGTACCGTCAGGATTAAACTGGTTCCACATAGAAGCTTGAGTAAAACCTGCCACATACATTGGAAGTGTATAGACGATGATCCCCAAAGTTCCTATCCAGAAATGCGCGTTGGCAAGTTTGATGGAATACAACTTTGTTTTAAAGAGTCTTGGCACCAGCCAATAAATCATACCGAAGGTTAGGAATCCGTTCCAGGCAAGAGCACCTACGTGTACGTGTGCTACAATCCAATCGCTAAAGTGGGCAATGGCGTTCACGTTTTTCAAGGAAAGCATTGGCCCTTCAAAAGTTGCCATTCCATAACCGGTAATAGCAACCACTAAGAATTTAAGAACTGGATCGACCCGCACTTTATCCCAAGCCCCTCTTAGGGTCAATAATCCGTTGATCATCCCACCCCAAGATGGCGCCAACAACATAATTGAAAACGCTACGCCTAGGTTTTGTGCCCATTCCGGTAGGGCTGTATACAGCAAGTGGTGTGGACCCGCCCAGATATATATAAATATCAAAGACCAAAAGTGGACTATAGATAATCGATAAGAATAAACAGGTCTATTGGCCGCTTTGGGAACGAAATAATACATTAAACCCAAAAACGGCGTTGTGAGGAAAAATGCAACAGCATTATGTCCATACCACCATTGAACCAATGCATCTTGAACGCCAGAATACACAGAATAACTTTTAAAAGCTGTAACTGGAATCGCCATACTGTTTACAATATGCAAAACAGCTACCGTAACAAAAGTTGCCAAATAGAACCACAAAGCTACGTATAAGTGACGCTGGCGTCTCTTAATCATAGTCATAATCAGGTTAACCCCAAAGGCCACCCAAACAATGGCAATGGCAATATCAATAGGCCACTCCAATTCGGCATATTCCTTAGTTGAAGTGTAACCCAAAGGCAATGTAATAGCCGCGGCAACAATAATGGCCTGCCAACCCCAGAAGTTGAGATTACTAAGGAAATCGCTCCACATTCTAGCTTTAAGCAAGCGTTGGGAGGAATAATAAACCCCGGCAAAAATGGCGTTCCCCACAAATGCGAAAACTACCGCATTGGTATGAAGCGGACGTAAACGGCCAAAACTAAGCCATGAAATTCCGTCGGTAACATTGGGAAACAAAAACATATAAGCCAAGAGAAGTCCCACGGCCATACCAATTATCCCCCAAAAAATGGTGGCATTGATGAACTTTTTGACAATTTGGTTGTCGTAATAAAACTGTTCGGTCTGCATAGTGATGGTTGGTTGATTGATTATTTTTTACTACTGTTTACTGTTGATTTTGATGTGGTATCAGATTTGGCATTAACATCCTTCACGAGTTCGTCTTCAAAGAGCATTCGGATTGCAGGCGTATGTGTATCGTCAAATTGACCTTTTCTAACTGAATACAAGAACGCCACAAAAAAGAAAATAGCTACAAAAACGCTGATCGCCAAGAGGATATAAATGATGTTCATTCCTAAGATTTATAATTCAAAATTATCGTTACAATTTACTATAAATTATGATATTAATCACTTCCTGCTATTTATAACCATTCTTAATTTACTCCCTGCATATTGGGTTGCAAGGGTAGTAAATGCTACAATGCTTATGGAACTCAATGGCATTAAAATAGCTGCAACCACAGGTCTTAAATGGCCAGAAACAGCAAATCCTATTCCTATTAAATTATAGAACAAGGAAAAGATAAACGCCCATTTTATTATCATAATTCCTCTCTTAGACATGGTCACATAATCCACTAAATTCTGAAAGCGGGATGCTTCCAAAATTCCATCACAAGCAGGTGAAAAAACATTGGTGTTTTCTGAAACGGCTATCCCTACATCGCTTTGCTTTAAAGCGCCGGCATCATTTAAACCATCACCCAACATCATTACTGTTTTCCCGTCTTTTTGAAGCGATTTAATAAAATTCATCTTATCATCAGGCTTTTGGTTAAAATACAATTTCACACCCTGGGGCAACAGCGCTTCCAGTCGTTCCCGTTCTCCTTCGTTGTCTCCCGAAAGCACCATCACTTCCCTACCCTTTTGAAGGGCTTTAAATACTTCAGTAACTCCTTCTCTATATTCACTGTTGAAAATGTAACAGCCCTTATATTCTTGATTGGCACTAACGTGAACAACCGTTCGGTTTCTAACATCCAACAACTGCGGGTTTGAGGAGCCAACAAAATCATATGACCCTAACTTTATGGAATTATCATTATACCTGGCTTTAATTCCTTGACCCACTTCTTCCTCAAAATCATCCAAAGTCTGAATTTCATTTTTTTCTAAAATTCCATACAAGGCTCGGCTAAGTGGATGACTTGAGGCGCGGAGGGTATTGGTCAATAAGCTCCTTTCATCTGCCGTAAGATCAATTCCTTCATAGGTTATTAAATTTTTCTCATTGGTGGTAAGCGTACCGGTTTTATCAAAAACTACAGTATCCACCTTGGCCATTTGCTCGATGACCATAGCATTTTTTAAATACAATTTTTCATTTCCATAAATACGCAGCAAATTGCCAAGCGTAAAAGGGGCTGCCAACGCAATGGCACAAGGACAAGCTATAATCAATACAGCGGTAAAAACGTTGAAGGCTTTGGAAGGATCTACCATCAACCAAAATATTGTAGAAATAAAAGCAATAGACAGAATCCCAATGGTAAAGCGCTTACTTATGCTATCGGTAAGTGATTCAAAAATCCCAGTTTGATCCTTTGTAAATGCTGCATTACCCCATAATTGGGTTAGATAACTTTGAGCAACGGGTTTAAGAACCTCCACTTCAACCACCCCGGCCTGTTGCTTGCCGCCAGCAAATAGTTTGTCGCCGCTTTGTTTTGAAATTGGTTCAGCTTCTCCTGTTACAAAACTATAATCGATGAGGGCTGTTCCTTTAATTAAAATTGCATCAACAGGAATAATCTCATTATTTCGAATGAGGAGACGATCCCCTTTCTCAATAGTGTAAACTTCGGCCTGCTCTTCAACGTTTTCCCCTGAAGCCTTCTTCACTATACGAGTTACCGCAATGGGAAAATACGATTTGTAGTCGCGTTCAAAGGAAAGGAACGAATAGGTTTTCTGCTGAAAAAACTTCCCTAACAATAGGAAGAAAACCAAGCCGGTCATGCTGTCAAAGAAACCTGTGCCCCAATCCATCACTATGTCCAAAGTGCTTCGAATAAAAAGCACGGCTATTCCCAATGCCAATGGAACGTCAATGTTTAAGGTTTTGGAACGAAGCCCCTTGTATGCCGAAATAAAAAACCCGTTTGCGGAATATAAAAGTACTGGCAAGGAAAAGCCAAACATCAACCATCTAAAAATGTGCTTGTAGCGATCTAGCCAGAACTCACTTCCCTCAAAGTATTCAGGAAAAGACAGGAACATCACGTTGCCAAAAGCAAAACCAGCAATACCTAGCTTATAAATAAGGCTCCGATCTACCTTGTTTTTTTTCTTATCGGAATCTTCCAATGAAATATATGGGGAATAACCGATTCGACTCAAAAGAATTACAAGATTTTTTAGGGAATTCTCTGAGGATGAAAAGGTAATCTGCACTGTTTTTTCCGGGAAATTAACCTGTGAGGCCCTAACCGCGGAATCGAGCTTATTTAAGTTTTCAAGTATCCAAATACAACTACTACAATGAATGGAAGGAATTAAAAAAGTAACGACTTGGGTATTGCCATCATTGAATTCAAGTAGTTTTTCAACTATAGCTTCATTGTCTAAAAAATCATATTTCCCTTGGATTTCTTTAGGGGAAATTCCTGGGTTTTTCTCAAGGTCGTAGTAATAGGTTAAATCGTTGTCGTGAAGTATATCGTAGACTGTTTTACAGCCTTGACAACAAAAGGATTTTTGGTCATGTTGAATTTCAACATCCAGACACGGATCGCCACAATGGAAGCAATTGGTCATCCATTAAAAATTTTGCTTGTTAAACTTGCGCAAAAATGGCAAGAAAAAATAATCTTTCAGGTGATAATTATCAACTTTAACGACATCACCCATTGGAATTACTCATCCAACAGATTTCCTGCTTTGTCCAGAAAGATAGAAATTTTTGCGATTGTAAAAAAACAGAATCCCAACAGCTACTGGGAATAAACAACTTAGGAGTGTGAGCAACAAAAAGTACCAAGAAAAAAACGGAAGATTCAACCAAAACGAAAAACCTTTATAAAAAATGAGACCCTCCGTTGATACAAAAGCTATTAAATAAAGAAGAACAAAGGATTTTGGCAATTGTATCAATTTGAAATACCGTAAAAAAACCAATAGTATTGGAATTATAATTCCCAAGAAAACCAAATGTAGATATCCTAACACAAAATCTTTAAACACAAAGGAAATAGTTGCCAAATGGGGAATTGAAGACAAAAATTGCATTAATATTTTTACGAGCATCAACACTGCCGCCCATCTCAATAGCAAGGTCGACAGTTTTCCGACCTTCTGTTTTAATAAATCGAAATGCTTTTTCAAAATGTCGAAAAGTTGAAAAAAGGCCGCTATTTGCACCAGGGCTCCTAAACCACCCAACCAATAGTAGATTTTAGGAGGAACGGTCCAAAGAATAGAGAGAAACAGACTTAGAATCACGCCGAGATTAAGCAGAAAAAAGAAGGATTTTAATTTTCTTGAATTAAATTCTACGCCAAATTCTTCAAACAAATAAAATAGAATCCCCAATAAGGCAAAAATAAACCAACCATTATATTGAAAATGCAGATAATAATAAATAGAAATTTTATACCAAATAGAAGTACTTCCTAAAGTGGCCATCACCCCTCCTACTGCCCAGGGACCGATGCTTGAGAGTACGAGATACCAAAGCGATGCACGAGCCATCTTCCAGGAAAAACGGGATTTAAAATGTAGTGGCACATATTTCAAAGCAAACCAAGTAAACCAGTAGGATGCAAATAAAAATGAAGTGGAAAAGATTATAGAAAACAGAGCATAGCCTTGAATGGGGAAAGTAATCAGCATCCCAAGAATGCAGAGGTTGGTGAAGATAAATATCCGTTTATAGAGTCGAGGCTTTTGTGCTTCCGCTAGAAATACTTTATAAACAAGAGTAGTTATACCAAGATAAATCCATCCCAACAATGCCGTGTGGGAATGGGCATGGAGAATATACTTATAATTTAAGGGAATAGAAAAAACGTAAAATGCCCGGAGCAATACTCCCATTAATACCACCAAAAGGAAATAGAATACCCCTACACTAATATGCTTTTTAAGATCAATCACCGGCCAAAAGTAAAACAAAATAGTCTGGAAGTAATGGGAAAAATATTTTCTTCCCAACTTCCAGACTTATAAAAACCAATCAAAATGTAAAAAATAGATTTGGGGCCTAATTTTTAATTTGGAGATTAGTTGTTCTTCAAGGTTTTCTCCAAAGCCAAAGCTTTAGGGAAAAGAATATTATTTTCTAAGTGAATATGCTGATGCAGATCCTGCTCAAATTCATCTAGTTTAGCGTAAAAAGCGCGATAGGTATTGCAAGCTCCTTGTGGAGGTGTATAATTATCGCTCAATTCGGCAATTTTTCGCATTATTTCTCCAGCCTCTTCGTGCTCATCTTCCATCATTTTAATGGGGTTTTCTACGGAGCCAAAGTGAACGCTTGGTACTTCAGTGCCTTCTCTTTCGGCTTTCACCAATTTCTTAATAAAAGGAAATAAAATCAGTTCCTCTTTTCTTTGATGCCCCGCCATGGCTTGGACAACCTGAAGAACTAATGCCTCAATCTCAGCCAGCTCGGTGTAATGATGTCCATGAACGTGATTTACACGTTTGGAATATTGCAACAAAAGCGGGCTACTCTCTTCTACATAGTGGTGATGCACATTTAAAATATGGTCGGTTAGAAAATCTAATTTCCAACTGTTGTAATCTGAAGCGCGGTCAGGCGCAGTATCCAGCCTTAGTAATTCGGCTTCAATAATTGCAGGGTCGATTTTGGCTTTCTCGCAGGCGCGTTTAATGCTTACTCCACCACCACAGCAAAAATCAATACCGTGCTTTTTGAACACGTGGGCGGCTTTTATATTTTCGGTAACCACATCGGCTACTGTTCGTTCTTGAAGTGTTGTCATTTTAAAATATTTTATGTGAAACAAAAACTGTATTGCTGTGCAAATGTCGGAAACCTCAACTTCACTAATTATGATTTAAATCATAAAAACGACAACCTTATCTGAAATTGAATTAAACACTCTTAAGAAAATGCACGCAGAATTCCTATGGCCCTCTTTCACAATTGATTAGGCCTATTTAATCTTCCCAAAAAGGATCGTGATATTCCTGGTGTTTTTCATCCTCTTCGTGGATTTCCTCAATCTTTTGAAGTTGTTCGGCAGTGGCTACATTTTGAATTTCATTAAAAAGCACACGTTCCTCAAATCGAATGTGAGCATCGAGTTCTTCCTCCAAACGGTGAAGGGATTTTTCGGGATTTTCCATATTGGTGAAAAGACGTTTTATTCTTCGATGTTCCTTGAGGGCTCGCTCGACCAATTCATTACCTGGCTCCATGATAGGGAATACGTATTTTTCTTCATCTCTAAAATGGGGTTTTATCTCATTGTTATAAAACCAAGCGGCATAATCTACCATTCTATTTATTTCCACATTTTTGGTAAAGCCTTTCCTCAATTTCCAACTGAACAACAATCCGAAATGGTGCTGTCTGCTCAATGGTTGCAAAGCTATGTGCCGTTTTATCGGTTTTTTTGTTTCCATATTCTTATTTAGGGTTTTCTTTATATCTAATTCGTTTTCCGCCACATTTAGGGCAACGCTCCACAATTCTTTTTTTGTTCTTGAAGCCATCTACATGTTCCACCATAAACTTCCCAACCTTAACATACTTATCCCGATGATTTTTCACATCTATTTGCTTGTCTTGGGTCATAATTCGCGTGGTAGAACCATAATCCTGATATCCCCAACAAAAAGGACAATCTTTGGAGCTTTTAACCTCAGTCGTCTCTTTTTTGGCGATTTTAAACATCGAGAGAAAGCGCTTAATATACCCCATTTTCAATGAATTAAAAAAAACTGGCCTTCTCTTATTATTCCGGTGCTTTAGGATTCAAAGGCCGAATGGTCATTTCACTTATCAACATATTATCTGGTGTTTTTAAAAGGTGCAAGATTGTTGTGGCCAATTCTTTAGGTTGCAACATATTCCCGTGGGAATTTATCCCGGAGGTCTTAAAAAACTCCGTTTCGATTGATCCTGGATTTATACAACTAACTTTTATGTTGAATTCACGCAATTCCTTTAAAAGCGCCTCGCTGAACCCTCTTACCCCATATTTCGTGGCACAATATGCAGTTGCATCGGCTCGAGTGGTGGTGCCCAAAATTGAACCTATATTGATAATATGAGGATATGTAGATTTTATTTTCATAAATCGTACTATCTCGGAGCTCATATTGTAAAGCCCATTCAAGTTGGTGTTCACCATTCCGTACCATTCTTCCGATGGGATCTCATCTATTTTTCCGAAGGATCCCGCGCCAGCATTATTTATCAAGATATCTGGTGATTTTTGTTTCGAAAAAGTCATCTTAATCCATTCCTTTACTGCCTGAAGATTTGAAATATCCAAGCGGATGGGAATGAAATTTTGGCCTAAGGTCTTCTGAATATTTTCAAGTGCTGCTGAATTTCTTGCAATCCCATAAACTGTCGCGCCCTCCTCCACCAATGCCTTGGATATAGCTGCACCCAAACCACTACTGGCTCCAGTTACTACAGCTATTTTAGAAGAAATATTCATTTAAATTTATTTTAAACATTTTTCGGCTTGTACGAGCCGGGAACCGTTCTGAAACTAATTGCCAACCGGTTCCACCCGTTGATTGCCACAATGGCCATTGTCAGGGCGAGCAGTTCCTTTTTATCAAAATGTTTTTTCACATTTGCATAGAGTGCTTCAGGAACATCATTCTCTGAAATTAGGGTGAGTGACTCCGTCCAAGCCAAAGCTGCTCTTTCTTTTTCTGAATAAAAAGAGGTTTCACGCCAAGCAGATAAACCATATAACCGTTGTTCGGTCTCCCCGGCAAGCCGTGCGTCCTTGGAATGCATATCGATACAATAGGCACAACCATTTATTTGGGAGGCACGCATTTTTACCAGTTCAAAAATAGTTCGATCCAGCCCTGATTGTGCGAGATATTTTTCCATCTCCAACATTCCTTGGAGGGCGCCGGGATCGACTTTAAAATACTCCATTCTTTCTTTTTCCATCTCTCTTTACTAAAATTCTTCCATTACAATTTTATCTTCAGAAATACCAAGCCCTTTCAATTGCTTAATTACGGCATCCATCATCGGCGGCGGTCCGCATAAATAAAAATATGACTCCAAGGAAGTGGCATTCTTTTTTATAAATTCTTCCGAAATCTGCCCATGAGAATAGTTCTTGGTCTCTTCTTCCGAAAGAATATTGATAAAGTTTTGGCCCAACATTTCACTGAATTCCTCCTGCAAAATTATATCAGCCTTTGTTTTATTAGCGAATAGAAGCTGGTTGTTTCCTAACTTATTTTTGTTTTTTAAATCACGGAAAATGCAAATAAATGGCGTTACTCCAGCCCCGCCGGCAATAAAAGTGCCTTCTCCTTTGTATTCTATTGCTCCAAAAATATCGTTGACAATTAATTGATCGCCAGATTTAAGAGATAGTAGTTCATTGGTAACCCCCTTCCGCTCCGGATAGGTTTTAATGGTGAATTCCAAAAAATCCCTTTCCGGAAGACCCGTAAATGTAAATGGTCTACCTTCATTCTGCCATCCTTGTTTGTCGATGAAAATTTCCGTGGCTTGACCCGGATGGAATTTAACGTCAGAAGGTTTTTCAGTAACAATCCGCAACACATCGTGAGTGACGTGTTCAATGGATTTTATCTTAATAGGTTCATTTTTCATAATAAAGTGTTTATATATTCGATGCCTGAATGGTAGGGTCAGTTACGCCCAAAAATTAATTATTAATGGCCGTGTTTCTCCATTTCCTCCATAGCCAAAGTTGCATGTGCATAAGCAGCACCTGCGCGCATTTCGGCAGCCACCCAAATTGCCTCCATTACCTCCTCTTTTGAAGCACCCTTTCTAAGTGCTTGTGGAGTATGCGCCCGTATGCAATAAGGACATTGGGTAACATGTGCCACTGCCACGGCAATTAGTTGTTTTGTTTTTTCATCCAAAGCTCCGGCTTGAAAGACAGTTTTGCTGAAATTTCGCCAGGCTTCAATATTTTGGGGTGCGAGTGCAGCCTTTTTCTCAGCGAGTTCTCGAGTAGTATTAGGAAACATATTTGAATCTTCCATAGTTTTAATTTTTGATAAAGTTATCATTAATTCAGTTAAATATCAACAATTAGAGCATTCAAATCCTTTGATTTTGATAGATTGATCAAAGATTTAACAGCTTTTCTTTAATTAAAAAAATGACTCATAAAGATCTGGGCTCCAATACATAATGAGATAAAACAATCCATATGCAATAAATGCAATAACAAGGGCCCAAACCCACGCCGGAATAGCCTTTGGTGTTTCGGATCCTTTAATCACAAAAAAGTCCTTTGTTTCACTTCCGTAGGCGTTGATAATTAGTGGTACTTGAGTATCTACAGTTTCATTGTCTTTTAATCCCACCACCGAAATGGCCGGTCCGTTGCGCACCACAAATGGAATTTCACGCAATCCCTCCACTCCATTAGAAGATCTTGCTACGATTCGCAATTTGTGCTTGCCGTCAGGAATTTTGGTTGTGTCCAACACAATCTTAACTGGTGGTGCAAAAGATGCAAAAGGTTTGGGGTCATCATCTAAAAATACTTTTATGATCCTGTTATCTTCCATGTTTTAAAATCCTTCGTTCTTAACAATGTTTTTAATGTGGTCTGGGTTGTTCTCCTGTGGTTTTATCAAATATTTAAAGCTGAGGTAAAGGGTTGCTAAAACTATTACTAAAGCTGTTCCCATTATTATGTAGTCGAAATTACCAGAAGGTCCAGCACCATGAGTAATATTTTTAAAACCTGTAGGTTGGTTCTTTTGGCATACGTCGCAGGCCATTGCAACTTGCTTCCCGAATAAAAATAAAATTATAGCTATTTGAAGTATCCTTTTCATAGTTTATGGGTTTAATTCTTTTTCAACATATTCACGAATTTTCTTTACGTCCTCTTCTTTAACTTCCGCCGCATTATTTCCCCAACTGCTTCTTTCGTGAGTAAGGATAGCGGCAATTTCGGCATCCTTAAGCTGATCACCAAAAGGAGGCATTACGCCATAATCCGGTCGGGCATTATAGCCTTGAAGTACGATTCGAATCAATAGCTCAGTATCTTCTTTATTTACTACAGAACTTCCAGCCAAAGGTGGAAACGCTCCTGCTATACCTTTTCCGTTATCTTGATGACAGGCCGCACAAGTTTGTTTGTAAAGTGCTGCCCCATCCAAACCTCCAGATTTCCCATCGGCGCTCATTCCTTCGGTTTGAATTTTTCTTAAAGCAGGAATAAAATCGTTTATATTTCCTCCGGGCATATCTGTTTGTTTAAGTGATTTCAGGTATTCCACCAAAGCCAACGCATCTTGAGTTGCCACTATTTTCTTTCCGGGTTTATTGAAATATTCCTTTGGCACCGCAATGGCTTTTTCATCACTTCCTACCAAAATGCTATCTTTTTCCTTGAATAACCAGGGATAGGACGGCATTACAGATTCTGAAACAACAGAACGTGGATTGTATAAATGAAGTAAATGCCAGTCGTCGCTAGGTTGTCTTTTTCCAATATTGGTAAGGTCGGGACCAGTTCGTTCACTTCCTAGTAAGGAAGGAGATTGTCGCCACACGTCCAGTCTTTTTTTACTATAATAATAATCAGATGGAATAGAGGGGCGATCTCCCCACATATTGTCCATTTCTATATTCCGAACTTGTTGTGTATGACAGGCCATACAGTTTTCGGAAACATATATGTGAAGTCCTTTTTCCTCTTGGGCAGTCAATGGTTTTTGATCTGGAATTGGTTCCGTTTCCTGCATCTGGAATGCCGGTAAAATTGACACCATTATACTCAAGGCTATAAAAACCCCTCCTGCCGTGAGTACCAAATTTTTATGTTCTTTATGAAAATTGAGCATTTTTATAAATCTTATTAAACGGTTATTTCTTCAATTTTTTGTGATTCGACCTCAGCCTCTACTTTTCTATAGTTTTTCGCCATATAATAAAGGTTGTAGGCAAACACTAAATGCGAAGCGAACATGAGAGTTCCTCCAATGGCCCGCCAAACCCAAAAGGGTTTCATCAAAATGACAGATTCTATAAATGGGTTCCCATCTATCCAACTTAATCCCTTGTAGGTTCCTCCGGCCATCATTGACATCATATAGGCGAAAAGGCCAATAAATGCCAACCAAAAATGTGCTCCAACCAAAACCTGTGGTGGTTCTTTGCCAGTAAGTTTGGGTAAAATGGCATATATACACGCCCACAAAAAGAAGGCGATAATTCCGTACATAGTCATATGCGAGTGGGCAACATTGAAGTCGGTAAAGTGCCACACATAGTTTGTGAACCTAAATGCCTGTAATGATCCCTGCATCGAGCCAACAAAGTAAAAAATGGTTCCGACCAAGAAAAATGGAAGCACATAGCTTTTGGAAATATGGTTCCAACTTCCTCTCATCGTCATCAAGAAGTTGGTAGTCCCAGCTACAACTGGAATAACCATCCCGGCACTAAAAACAATGGCCACCGTCTGCAACCACCACGGTAACGGACTGAACACAAAGTGGTGTGTTCCAATCATAGTGTAGAAAAGCATTTGTGTCCAAAAAGCCAATACTCCTAAAGAATAGGAATAAATGGGTTTGTTAAGAGAAGACGGCAAATAATAATAAACCAGACCCAAAGTAAATGTCATAAACCACATTCCAACACCTTGATGCATATAGTAACCTTGGATAACTGTTTCGCCCAATCCGTCTTGGTAAAAAGGTAAATACCCAATGATAGACAGAACTATGGTCCAAATTAAAGAAGCTAGAATAAACCAGTTTGAAATGTATATTTCCGATATTTTTCTGGTGGCGACCGTTTTATAGAAATTCCAAAAAGTTAGTATCAAAGCAATAGCAAATAGCAACATAATAGGCCAAATATATTCTCTGTACTCTCCTCCCCCATTATTGATTCCTGCCATAAGAGCCAGACTTCCCAAAATAATAGTAGCATTTATTAAGCCCCATCCAATCCATCCCCATTTATAACTATGGATTACATTGTTGGAAGTACGGGCGATCACAAAATATCCCAAACCGATCATTCCCAGAGAAGACCATCCCCAGAAAACCATATTGGTATGAACTGGACGAAGACGACCGAAGGAAAGAGCTGCTTGATGATCCATTTCCGGCCAGAGAAATTTCATTCCTAAATATTGTCCCACGAGTGTCCCTACTACCAACCACACAGCTGCGGCGGCTATATAATAAATCACCAACTTTTTTAAAGGTTCTGGAGTCTCAATGCTTAGAGATGTCTTTTTCTTTTCGTCAAAAAACGCATTATTGGGTTTGTTTTCTATATGATGGATTAAACCCTTTTCGTCAACGGCTTCATCTTCCCCACCCAATTCAGTTCCGTGTAATTTATATTTAAGTCCAGCCTTTCTCCTTTCTAGAATATAATCGATTTCACCATCTTCAAGAGCGATGATTTCATCCTCAAAGGCGGAACGATTTTTATGGGTACGATGGCTTTTCATCCTATCTACATAGGAATTAAGGCGCACTAAAAAAATGATGATAGCAACCACGAGAACTATAGCTACCAAGATTAAAGTTCCAATAATTCCAGGACTGCTTTCCCAGTTTTCAGTAGAGATAATTTTGTTTTGTGAAATTGCCAGATACGGCAACAAACTAAGGGTTAATAAAATGAAATACTTTAGCTTTTTCATAGATTAGTTTAATTTATTACCTTTTTGTCAGAAATCATTTTAAAAAAATATTCAGCGTTTCAGAAAAGTCTGTTTATCAACTAGGCCATGTGCCAATTCGAAAAGGTTTGTGGTTTCCAACATGTTTTTTAGATTATTTCTTATCCCAACAAACTTATGGTGCATAGGACACGGTTCGCGTTCATCACAAGTATCAAAACCCAAGGCACAACCCTCGTAGATGGATTTTCCATCCAGGGCCGAAACAATATCGCTTAATTTAATGGTCTGGGCCTTACCATCCTCAATAACAAATCCTCCAGTAGGACCTTTTAATGAATTTAAGATATTGCTTTTTGCAAGCTGATGGAGTATTTTGGCCGTAAATGCCTCGGGAGTATCTATTTTTTCCGCTATTTCCTTAAGACTTACCCTATTGCCATAAGAAGATTGCAACGCTATATATACTGAGGCTTTAATACCATATTGGCAAGCTTTTGAAAACATAATTCTTCGGTTTCGTCTTGGCAAAGATAGCCAAAATTCTTATTTCTGATAAAACTATCAGAAATAAAAGAATTGTTAGTCGATTAAAACCGGAAAAGTAAAGATTAGACTTTCAGAAAGGTGTCGCCGAGGTTCAGTTTTGTCGCTAAGTCCATAACGAATGTGTTTTCACACATTTGTTTCAAACCTTCTCGAACATCTTCAAACTGATCGTGGACTGGACAAGGATGCAAGGAAGAACATTGAGCCAAGCCCAAGCCACATCCGTGAAATATTTTATCGCCATCTATAGCAGTTACTATTTCAATCAGTCGCAACTTAGAATCCTTCGCCATATAAAAACCACCATTGGGTCCTTTTTTTGAGAGAACAATCCCACCTTTTACAAGCTGTTGAAGAATCTTTGCAGTAAAAGCCTCAGGCGAAGCTGTTGCCTTGGCTATTTCGGTAATATTAGGTCTTAAATCATCCTGAGCTTGCTTTGCAAGAAACAAAACAGCACGAATACCATATTCACAAGCTTTTGAAAACATACTAAAAATTATTTTTTAAAGATAAAAAACAAGATTCACTTAAACGGAAATTCTGCTAAAATATCTTACAAAGTACTCTTCTAGACACCTTTTTCGTCTTCCAATTCATTAATAAAAACAAGGAACAGAGGTAGTTATATGTTTTTTCCAAATCTTTTTCTAGCCTCTGCGGATAGATATTCCCTATGATCGGGATGAGCTATGGATATAAGAGCCTTAGCCCTTTGCTCAAGTCCCTGCCCAAAAAGATTTACAACCCCATACTCAGTTACCACATAATGAACGTGAGCTCGAGTAGTAGTAACACTTGCGCCTTCTTTTAAAAAGGGAGCAATTTTTGAAATTCCCTTATTGGTAGTTGAGGGCATCGCTATAATCGGCTTCCCTCCTTCCGAAAGCGAGGCACCACGGATAAAATCCATCTGTCCCCCTACTCCGGAATATTGATACATCCCGATACTATCCGCACATACCTGCCCTGTTAAATCGATTTCGATAGCACTGTTGATAGCCGTAACCTTAGGGTTTCGTCGAATAATAGCCGTGTCATTGGTATATGCCGCTTCCTTGAAGTGTACATTGGGGTTGTCATCTAGAAAATCGTATAGCTTTTTAGTCCCCATTGCGAAACTTGTAACGATTTTTCCATTTTTAACAAACTTGTCCTCTCCTGTAATAATCCCTTTTTCCACCAAAGGAAGGATGCCATCACTAAACATCTCGGTATGGATTCCTAAGCGTTTATGATTGTGAAGGTTGTGAAGCACTGCGTTGGGCATATTCCCTATACCCATTTGCAGGGTGGCACCATCTTCAACCAAGCTGGCCACGTTCTTTCCGATTATTTCCTCCACCTCTGTTGGAACTCCAAGTTCAGTGGCATAAATTGGAGTTTCAACTTCCACTCCATAGTCTATATTATTAATATGGATAATACCATCACCATGGGTTCTAGGAACATTTGGGTTTACAAGTGCCACTACATTTTTGGCCGTCTGAATAGCAGGAAGAGTAACATCTACTGAAAGTCCCAAGGAACAAAAACCGTGTTTATCGGGAGGTGAAACTTGAATAAAAGCCACATCGAGCGGCAAAATATTTCTTCGGAAAAGCCAATGGACTTCACTCAAGAAAACGGGTATATAATCGCCGTGAAGCGTATTTACGCCTTTTCTAACATTGTCCCCAACAAAACAACTTGCCAAATAAAAAGCATCAGTATAAGGAGGCTCGGTATATTTAGCTTCCCCGTGGGTGTGAATATGTACAATTTCGACGTTTTTTAGTTCACGATATCTTTCACATAAGGTATCAATCAGTAGATTAGGTGTCATAGCTGCACCTTGGAAAAACACGCGATCATTAGATTTTACAATGGATACTGCCTCTTGGGCTGAAACAATTCGCATAATTTAGATTTTGGACAAAATTCAAGATTATAATTCTAAGGGGGAATGATTTCCCTCATAATCTTGATGTATTGAACCTATTTCCCAACCCAAGGAATCGCGAATAGTTTAAATCTTTATTTCCATGGTTTCCACTAGATCATTCACGATGGAAATACCTTTATCATTATTGTACCACACCTGGATTATTTCTTTAAAGGCATCGTTAATAACGCTGTGTTCTTCTCTGTAATCGGTTACCAATTTTGTAGCTGCCTTAGATCGCGGTCCCCATTGTTGTATTACTTCCAATTGCTCATCAAGCATAATGATCATTGGAATAGATCGCGAACCATTGGTTAAAAATTTATCCATCAACTCCAAGTTTTCATCTCGAAGCACAATCTTCAACTCAATATTATCTGAAAGTCCTGAAATCTTGTTTAAAAAAGGCAAGGTTTGTGCAGCATCACCACACCAAGGCTCGCTAATGACCAACCAAGTTTGCTTAGTTGGAATATTTTTAAAGACTTCAGCTTGCTCTGCTTCAATTTTTGCAGTCTTATCCAATCTTTTGGTTCTGCTAAAGTTCAGTTTGGTATAATCAATTTTTTCTTGGTCGTGTTCTCCAGTACTTCTCCCTTCATCTACCAATTGTTTAAACAACAAATTGTACTGGGCATAATCCATAGCCTTCTTTACTGAATCTTTTATCAAATTGCTCATAGTGTTTGTTTATTGTGTTTTGTATTAAAATTTTCGTTGTAAAATCCGCCTCGATTTTCTTGGCGTTTTAATGATTGTTGAATTATAAGATACGAAACATTTACCATATTCCGAAGTTCTGAAAGAGCCGTATTGAGTTTGTGTTTCTGATACAATATCTCAGTTTCATTATACAACTTCTCTAATTGAATGGAGGCTTTCTTTAAATCCTCAGTGTTTCGAACCACGCCTGCATAGCTTCGCATCAAGGATTGTAATTCTATTGTTTTCTTCTGAAGGATTTCGGGTGTTTTTAATAAAACCGTACCCTGATCATCCCATTTTGGAACTGGCTTGGTCGTTCGTGACGGCGTCTTCTTACTGTGAAATTGAAAAATACGGTCCGCATAAACCAAAGCCTCCAACAATGAATTGGAAGCCAGTCGGTTGGCTCCGTGAAGTCCTGTATAAGAACATTCGCCACAGGCAAAAAGATTGTCGATGGAAGTTCTGCCCTCCGTGTCAACCACTACTCCACCACACAGATAATGGGCTGCGGGCACAACAGGAATCCAATCCTTGGCAATATCTATATTTTTCGCAAAACAAGTTTTATAAATGTTTGGGAAGTGATATTTAAAATCTTCAATATTCAAATGAGTGCAGTCCAAAAAAACGGACTCTTCATCCGAATTTTTCATTTCAAAATCAATGGCCCTCGCAACAATATCGCGAGATGCCAGTTCGCCTCTTTCGTTATATTCAAACATAAACCGCTCTCCCTTTTTATTCCGAAGAAAGGCTCCAAACCCACGAATCGCTTCTGAAATCAAAAATGAGGCGCCATTTTTTCCATCGTAAAGCGCGGTAGGATGAAACTGGATGAATTCCATATTTTTGATCCTTGCTTTGGCTCGGTATGCCATTGCAATTCCGTCGCCGGTTGCCACTGCGGGATTTGTGGTATGTCCGTAAACCATTCCCATTCCACCAGAAGCCAAGGTGGTGCTCTCGGCTTTAATTGTAACAATACTCCCCGATATTTGGTCCAAAACATAAGCTCCATAGCAAGAAAGCTTTTCTGATTTTTTATCGGAAAGGTGATGCTCTGTAATTAAATCGATGGCAAAATGGTGTGGCAGCAAGTTGATATTCTGAAGCTGTTCCACACGCGCCAATAATGTGCGCTCAATTTCATTTCCCGTAGAGTCCTTATGATGGATTACCCGATATTCGGAATGTCCACCTTCTCTTCCCAAAGTCAGCTCACCTTCGGCATCGGTATCAAAGTTTGCGCCCCATTCCATCAATTCTTTTAACCGATTGGGACCATCCTTAATAACCATTTCCACAACTGCCCTGTCGCAAAGACCATCTCCAGCAACAAGAGTGTCCTCAATATGTTTTTGAAAGGAATCTTCTTTTAAATCGAATACTGCCGCCACGCCTCCTTGAGCGTATTTGGTGTTCGATTCTGCTTGATGGACTTTGGTGACAACAGTGATTCTCTTCTTCGGAAAAGCTTCGCCCAACTTTATTGCCAAGGTCAACCCCGCCGCGCCGGAACCTATTATCAAAAAGTTGGTTTCAATCATTATTTAGACAATTCAAGCATGCGTTCAATGGGAAGTAGTGCTTTTTTACGTATTTCCTCAGAGACTTCTATAAATGGAGTTTCGTTGAGCAAGCAATCATAAAGTTTTTGCAAAGTGTTCATTTTCATAAAAGCACATTCACTACAGGCGCAAGTATTGTCTTCTTCCGCAGGTGCAGGAATTAGGATAGTGTTCGGAACTTCCTGTTGCATTTTATGAAGTATTCCTGCTTCCGTAGCAACTATGAATTTTTCAGAAGGGTTCTTTTTTACATAATCAATCATTCCTGCTGTGGACCCTACGTAATTGGCAGTTTCCAAAATATGGCTCTCGCTCTCTGGATGCGCTATGATCTGCGACCCTGGATTTTCCTGATATAATTTCAGAAGTTTATCGATGGAAAAGGCCTCGTGCACAATACACGCCCCGTCCCAAAGCAACATTTCTCTACCTGTTTGCTTTTGAATGTATTTCCCCAAGTTCTTGTCGGGCGCAAAAATAATTGGAACTCCCTCGGGAACGGAGTTGACAATTTTTTCCGCATTGGAAGAAGTGCAAATAATATCGCTCAAGGCTTTCACTTCTGCAGAGCAATTCACGTAAGTAATAACAACGTGGTCTGGGTGAGCATCCACAAGTTTTTTAAATGCGTCTGGCGGACAGGAATCGGCCAAGGAACATCCGGCCATTAAATCGGGTAAAAGCACTTTTTTGGTCGGGTTTAATATTTTGGCAGTTTCGGCCATAAAGTGAACGCCTGCAAACACGATTATTTCGGCATCAGTTTCAGCCGCTCTTTGTGCAAGTCCCAAGCTATCTCCTACATAGTCCGCTACTTCTTGTATTTCGGGCACTTGATAGTAATGGGCAAGTATGACCGCATTCTTCTCTTTTTTTAATGTCGTGATTTTTTCTGCTAAATCCATAATATCTGAATTCAATTTTAAAGGTTCAAAGGTATATTCCGTTTTGATGAGTTTGAATGATATAAATCATCCAAGCTCTGCTATCTATTTTCCTTTTTAATTTTTAAAAGCAATACTTTGAAGACAGGAATCGCCACAACCAAAAGGAAAACGAAGATGGCAATTCCAAATATGAAAAACGATATGTAGTAAGGTATCAGCGAATCCTGCATTTCAGAAAAAGAACCGTCCTTGGAAACGTACATCCAATAGCTTCGCTTGGCACCAGCAATAATGAGGGAGACAAAAAATAAAATTAAGGAAACGTTAAAGCCGATAAATACTCTTTTTATCCATTTCCTATCAGTTATAAAATCTGGAGAAAGATGGTGAATGATATAAAACAACGCCGAAAACAAAATGGTGGTATTGATGCCGATGGTCGTTCCCATAGAATGCGCCACAGTTATGTGGGTTCCGTGAGTAAAGTAATTGATTGCCGGAATAGAAAACAGTAATGCGATGATGATATTTATAAAAATCCAAAAATCCGTGGCGAGTAAAAAACGATATGCCATGGGGTGATTTTCCTTTTCAACTTTTAGCATAGAACGTTGCCAGTTATAAATAATCGACGCCAAAACAATCCACTCCGTCATACTGATACCATAGGCCACATATCGTATCCACGGGTGGGTTGGCAATAAATAGGTGTGATGTGCCCATCCGAACATTAAATTGGTCAATCCTAAAAAATAAAAGAAAAACGCAATGGGACTTCTAGCCAGATTGCTGTCCTTTTTAATGTTCGACATTAAGTAAATAGAAATCCCGTAAACCAGCATATTCCAGGAACCTGTGAAGGAACCCACAGATTTCCATTGCACGGAAAAGTCCTTTATAAAATCCAATCTAAAAAAATCGAACAACCAAAAATGTGCTTCCATCAAATGGTAGCACATAAAGGCAATTCCTGTACCCCACATCCAAAAATAAACGGGCCATCCCTTCATACTTCTATAAAGAGTTTTGAAATAATTGATGCCGAAAAGAACCCATCCAATTAATATGGGTATTATCAAAATGGAAGGAAAAGCGAAATACTCCCTGCCTTCGGTATAATCGAAGGTATACGAAAAGTAAATTGCAACCCCGGTCAAGAGAAAAATAATAAGATGCAACTTCACCAAGAATGGCGAGAAGAGCTTAAGTTTTTCAACATAGGTGAGAAAAAAATAAATACTTCCCGTAGCTGAGAGAACTATCCACGCAATAACAGAAGTGACATGGAAAGGACGCAATTTTGAAAATGGCAATTGTTCCTTTAAGAACTCAGGCAGCAAGTATTGGAAAGATGCTGTCATCCCGAAGAACATTCCCAAGAAAAGTGAGACAAGAGCAAATAGTAAAAAATAGAGCGGCAATTTACTTTTCATTCCTGTATTTTATTTTAACCCAGCCCGTATTCTCAAACTTGGCGTCGTAATTTGGATAGATTCCTGTGTGGTCTACGTGCTTTAGATATTCTACCAAAGCCTCTTTCTCTTCTTCATCAAAATGGAATTGAGGCATACTTTTCACGCCGCTGTTTAAAAATGCTTTGATATAAAGAGGACCTTTTTTTTCTTCGGAATATATATTGGTTAAATCTGGGCCAAGATAGCCTCCCAAACCATATAATTGATGACATGACCAGCAACGATTGCTTTGGAATAATTGCTGACCTGTTACTGCCATCGGGGATAGTTTTTCGGTTGCTATGTAGCTTTCGGTATTGTATACTACATAGTTGTAAATACCAAAAGTGGCTATTAAGATTGCCATCGCAAGAATATAGGGCTTTGTATTGAAGGACATTTACAAATAGAAATATTTGCGGTTAAAAATAAATCTGTTTCCCGAAACAACATATGACATATATCATATATTAAGATGATTTTATCTTATTTATTTTTAATTCCCTTTTATATACAAAGACACGCATTATTAAACTAAATCAAAAAATTGGACATATTCCATACTTCATAGTTTTCAACAATCTTTCTTTTATTTAAAGTTTACGCAATACATTGAAAACACAAATATTAGAGGCAGGTTATTTGTTTTTTAATTTCTGAATCCTCTTAACTAAAGGCACATATACATCTTGGAATTATTCCAAATTTATTTACTCGATTCTTTTTTTAATGGACATATTCCGTTTAAATTTGTGAAGGATTTTAAGCATAAAAAGAGCCAATAACTGTTTATGAAAGATAATAGAAACATAGTGCATATGGATTTGGACACTTTTTTCGTGTCCTGTGAGCGGTTATTGGACAGTAAATTAATTGGAAAACCCGTACTGATCGGCGGCACCAGCGATCGAGGTGTGGTAGCCTCTTGCAGTTATGAAGCACGCAAGTTTGGGATACATTCGGCCATGCCTATGAAGATGGCGCGACAGCTATGCCCCGAAGCGATTGTAGTTCGTGGAGATGCGGGAACTTATAGTAAGTTTTCTGAAACCGTTACTGAGATCATCAAAGAGAACGTCCCTTTATACGAAAAATCCTCCGTGGATGAGTTTTATATCGATCTTACTGGAATGGATAAGTTTTTTGGTTGCGAAAAGCTCGCCTCCGAATTGCGGCAGCGTATTATGAAAGAAACTGGCCTACCCATTTCTTTTGGACTTTCAGTCAATAAAACAGTTTCAAAAATAGCAACAGGCGAAGCAAAACCTAACAACCAGATGTACGTGACGAAAGGAACCGAAAAACCATTTCTCTCTCCCCTGCCCGTCAACAAAATCCCTATGGTGGGGCAAGCCACTTACCGTACGTTTTGTGATTTGGGAATCAAACAGATAAAGACCATCCAAGAAATGCCTGTAGAAATGATGGCGAAGGTTTTCGGAAAAAACGGACAGACCATTTGGCAAAAAGCAAACGCGATAGACAATGCCCCGGTAGTACAATACACCGAGCGTAAATCCATCTCCACCGAACGTTCCTTTGATCGCGACACTACCGACGTAAAAAAACTTCAAGGCATCACCACGGCAATGGCCGAAAACTTAGTGTTTCAACTTCGGCGCGGAAATAAACTAACAGCCTGCATTTCTTTCAAAATCAGATATTCCGATTTTCAGACCTATAGCATGCAGCAGAAAATTCCTTATAGCTCCGCAGATCACAAGATCATTCCCGTAGTAATGGAACTATATAGAAAACTTTATCAACGACGTTTATTGGTCAGAATGGTGGGTGTAAAATTCAGCCATTTGGTGGAAGGTGGCTATCAAATCGATCTTTTTGACGACAATGAAAAAATAATCAATCTTTATCACGCAATGGACAAAATGCGCGAACGTTATGGCGATCGTGCGGTAATACGTGCTGTAGGAATAGACGCCAAGAGCATCAGCCGCTGGAATCCGTTTTCTGGAGAGCCGCCGCCGTTGTTGCCGAATAGAAGACGGTGAGATGCTCCGCGGTCAATCAACTTCTCATCTCAACCACGCACAAACTCAAAGTTATTGCAAAGCACAACCATATTGCCATACTTACTATTATCTTTGTAAGTTAAAAGAAAATAATATGGAAAGCATCAGTGTTTTTGATATGTTGTCTATTGGGGTTGGACCGTCCAGTTCCCACACTTTGGGTCCTTGGCGTGCGGCCTTGCGATGGATTGATGAATTGAAAGAAAATAAATTGTTCGATGAGGTGAGTGAAATCTCCATAGATCTTTATGGCTCCCTATCGCTCACTGGAAAAGGTCACGCCACAGACATTGCTTTAATGCTCGGTCTTGCAGGTTTTGATCCTGTAACCTTCCCCATTGAAAGTATTGACAAAGAAGTTGATTTTATCACTTCAAAAAATATTTTAAAACTAAATAGCGAAAAGGAAATTCCTTTTGTGCCCTCAAAGAATATCATTTTCAACAGAAAATTCCTGGAGTTTCATCCAAATGGAATGATATTCCACGCCCTATTAAAAGATGGTTCCAAGAAATCTGAATCTTATTATTCAATTGGAGGCGGATTTGTGGTAAAAGAGGAACGCAAAATCGAAAAGATTAAAATGGAGAAATTTTCCCATTTCCCTTTCCCAATTGAAAAAGGCACTGAGCTTCTAGAATATTGTAAAGCTGAAGGTAAAACTATTTCAGAAATAGTAATGGAAAATGAAAAATCTCTTCGCAGCGAGAAAGAAATTCACGACGGGCTAAAAGAAATTTGGGAAGTAATGTTGGACTCTATGTATGTGGGTTGCCATACCGAAGGAATTCTTCCAGGCGGTCTCAATGTGACCCGCCGCGCATATAACATGAACAAAACTTTGGTAGGTGATGCCCAATACATCAATGCCCAAGAATGGATTGCGGCCATTAGAAATACTGAGGTAAAGTTTCGACAAATTTTAAAATGGGTGTCGTGTTTTGCATTGGCAGTAAACGAAGTAAACGCTTCTTTGGGTCGTGTAGTTACAGCTCCAACTAATGGAAGTGCTGGTGTAATTCCGGCGGTTATACTATATTATATGGTTATTGAAAACCACGATGCCGATTTTGAGGACGTGAAGAAGTTTTTGCTAACCTCCGGAGAAATTGGAAGTCTCTTTAAAAAAGGAGCTACTATTAGTGCCGCTATGGGAGGTTGTCAGGCAGAGATCGGGGTGTCTTCATCAATGGCTGCCGGCGCTTTATGTGAGCTTATGGGTGGAACCCCAGAGCAGTGCTTAATGGCCAGTGAAATTGCAATGGAACACCATCTAGGCTTGACCTGCGACCCTATTGCCGGTTTGGTTCAGATTCCTTGTATTGAACGCAATGCCATGGGCGCCATAAAAGCTATCAATGCCTGCGAAATGGCGTTACATAGCGACCCTGCCAAAGCTAAGGTTCCTTTTGATGCAGTAATAGCCACAATGTGGGAAACAGCCAAGGATATGACATCAAAGTATAAAGAAACAAGTGAAGGAGGACTAGCAGTACAAGTAAATATCAGTGATTGCTAAAATCTGGAAAACGGGGCCTTAATCGTGGTCAAAGCAACTTCCTATCCGTCTGGATTCTGCAACATTAAGAATCTTCCAACTATCGTCAGTATAAGTTAAAGAAAAGGAGAAGGATCCACAGTAAGCGAATTTACCGTTTTTATAAAAGAAATAGGGTGCCCAGACATGTCCAAGATTGCCATCGCTATGTACCACATAATCCGTTAACCGAAATTCAAATTTTTCTTGGGTGGCATTGGCAGCAATATATTTATACAGGCCGGAGGGACTAATATAGAGCAGAGCGTTCTCTTGATCCTCGTTTAAGAACATGGTTTGGAGAGTGATGTTGGGATGCGCCATAGATTTCATCCTCAGAGTGTCGCCTGTTTGATAACCCTTGATATATTGATCAACTATTATTTTGCCCGTTTCTTGTGGCAAACTCACTTGTGAAAGGCTTTTTCCGCCAAACAGGATGCATATAATGAACACAAAGTATTTCATAATGTGAAAATTTAATTGGTTCCAGTTCAAAAATAGTATTTTTACCATCGAATTTTAAGTTTTTTCAAAAATATGTCAGTAGCCAAAAAAGAATACAAACGAATTACCACCAAAACTTTGGTGGATATGAAAAAGAAAGGTGAAAAAATTTCTATGCTCACCGCCTACGATTTCACCATGGCCAAAATTGTGGACAGTGCTGGAATTGACGTTATTTTGGTTGGCGACTCGGCCAGTAACGTTATGGCCGGTCACGAAACAACGCTCCCAATAACTTTGGATCAGATGATATATCACGCAGCCTCTGTGGTACGTGCTATAGAGCGCAGTTTAGTGGTTGTCGATCTTCCATTTGGCAGTTATCAAAGTGATCCTAAGGAAGCCCTTCGTTCCGCAATACGAATAATGAAAGAAAGTGGCGCCCACGCTGTGAAATTAGAAGGTGGAAAAGAAATAAAAGAATCCATAAAAAAAATACTAAACGCGGGGATCCCAGTTATGGGGCATTTAGGCCTCACTCCACAGAGTATTTATAAATTTGGCACTTACACGGTTAGGGCAAAGGAAGATGAAGAAGCCGAAAAATTAATATCGGATGCCCTCCTCCTTGAAA
>Ga0209075_1000419_pt1 | contig 41018 bp, 30 predicted proteins | sample Stecom2011_FD_187523 | JGI IMG/M metagenome (GOLD analysis project Ga0209075, IMG submission 187523) | Agricultural soil microbial communities from Utah to study Nitrogen management - Steer compost 2011 (SPAdes) (version 2) | ecosystem: Environmental > Terrestrial > Soil > Agricultural land...
GTGGAAATCGATTTTGTTGCGCAGAGTTATTGGCACTTGCCTGTAGAGGTTCGTACAGGTGTTGGCAAAATAGGAAACAGCTCATTTCAGGCCGTTCAGGAAGCTTGGCAGGATGGAAAGCTGATTGCACGAGGCACGGCGGTGCTGATCCATTTCGATTACGCTTCAGAAAAGGCAGTTGCTATCCCCGATGACATTCGTGCCGAATTGTCGCGGCACCTTGCCGAATAAGTTTGACGCCAGCCTAATTGGCAAGCTTTGCCCATACATTCACCCATAGCCCACCGATATAACGAGGTGATCCAGTGATTAACCGAAGATTCGCATTGATTGTGTTATCGGCCGCTCTGTTCATTGGTGGTTGTAATCCCGCTTCGCAAACGGTGGATGCCGATGGGACCAAGTTAAAGGGAACCGCGGAAGAGGGTGTGCAAAAGGATGTTTTACTGGCGCTTGAACCGGATGAAATGGACTGGGTGGGGCAACAGATTTTTCACAATGAGTGCGCCGGAGAGTTCCGTTGCCTTGTTCACTGGAACGATGGAGAGGCATTTCCGTCGTTGGGCATCGGGCACTTTATATGGTACCCGAAAGGTGTAGACGAACCCTTTGTGGAGAGTTTTCCCAAGCTGATCCAATACATGGTTCAACGCCAGGCGTCAGTGCCCGAATGGCTCAGGAAACTTGAGCCCTTTGATGCTCCTTGGCCCGACAAAGCCTCGTTCGAGGCTGTGGAAAATTCAGTCAGAGTTGCCGAGCTTCGGGAGTTTCTGGCAGGCACTCAGGGTATGCAGGCAGATTTTATTGTCCGGCGCGCACAGGCTTCGTTTGTGAAGATTGTCGAGTCGGTATCTGAAGACAGGAAAGCACAACTGAATGCCGATCTGGACGCCCTAAGCGCAACTCCGGGCGGTATCTATGCTTTGGTGGATTACGTTAATTTCAAGGGAGAAGGTCTTGCAGAGGCAGAGCGCTACAACGGAGAGGGTTGGGGGCTCACGCAGGTGCTTTTGGCCATGGAGCCTGATCCTGAAGTTACAACACTGCAGCGCTTCCGGGAAGCGGCCGCCAGAGTGCTGACTAAAAGGGCTGAAAACGCAGACAGCCCTATTGAGAGGACACGCTGGCTGAAAGGTTGGTTGAAACGCCTCGAGACCTACAAGGAGCCGGACGGCGTTGCCAGCCCCGCAGCAGATACTGCCCATTAGCGAGCAAGCGCACTGGTAAGCAACTCTTTACCGGGCCTCTGGCAAGGTTCGAACATGAATATCCCGCTGCGGGAAGGGGATATTTATACCGGCTTCCATCAAGGCTCTTGTGATGGCAGCGTGTATTTCATGGGAAAGCGGCATGATGTCCAGCAGGTCTTTCACAAAAACCCGAACCTCAAAGTTGATGCTGCTATCTCCAAGGCCGACGCAGAAAACCGCAGGTGCAGGGTCATCCACAACTCGCACATTATCGTGGGCAACTTGGGTCAGTATGTCCTGAACCTTATCTACGTCGGTGCCATAGGCAACGCCTACACGGAGGACGACACGGGTAATAGGGTCTGACAACGTCCAGTTGGTGAGGTCTTCGGTCACAAAGGTTTTGTTGGGAATAATCTGCTCTTTGCGGTCCCAGTCCACCAGCGTTGTAGCGCGAATGCGTATGCGCGAAACGGTGCCGGTAATGCCGTCAATCGTGACCGTATCGCCAACCCGGATAGGGCGCTCGAATAAAAGAATGATGCCCGATACAAAGTTGGCAACGATTTCTTGCAGCCCGAAACCAAGGCCCACCCCGAGGGCGGCAATCAGCCACTGCAATTTTGACCACTGCACGCCAATGACTCCAAGGCAGGTGATCACGCCCAAAAACACTAAAATGTAGGTGGTGATTGTGGTGATGGCGTAGCCAGAGCCGGGCTCCAGATTCATCCGGCTCAGTATTGTAACTTCCAGAGTTCCGGGCAGGTTTTTCGCTGCGAGCACTGTGCCAGCGGCTACCAAAACCGCGAGTAGGGCGTCGGCGAGTGTAATGGGCAGCGGGTCGCCACCTTGCAGGTCCGTCGCGATCGTCCACAGGGTAATCTCGTTAAACAATTGCAATGCAGGGATAACGCTGGCCCAGAGAAACAACAGGCCGGTCACAGACAAGCCAGACACAAGTATGCGCAGCAGGGAAGAGCTCTGCTGGCTGATATCTTTTAGATCCATTTCGGGCATGTCCAGATTGGGGAGAGTGCCGTCTCCGGTGGAATCCGATGCCTCCCGGGCTTCGGCTAATCTGCGCTCTGCCGCTCGCTGCTCCTTCAAACGCTCAAGAGTAAGCCTGCGCTCACGCACAGACAATGCGCGCAAGCCGGTGTAGTAGAGCAGTGAATTAAAAGCTAGCCAGCAAATTGTGATGAACAAATTGCGCTCAAGTTGCAGGGCTGTGTAGTGGTACCCAATCAGTGATGCGGATGCCAGCACTAGAGGCGCCGCAACTGCAATAACATGCAAGAAAAGCAGAAAGCGCCCGTGGGATTTGTAGGCTCTTACGCTCGTCATTATACGCTGAGCAAAGACAGCGAGCGCGATGGAAACCAGAGTGAAGAGAAGCCTGCCTAGGCTGTCATCAAATCTTGCGCCTTCTGGTGTTGAGCTGGCGGAGGTTGTGATAACCACAACGGGGATTACAAAGGCCATTAGTAGAGGCAATTCTCGGCGGATAACCAGCAGGGAGTTGGTGTTCCAGTGGAAGTGGCTTTCTCCCAGTCCCTGTTTGCGTGCAATATTGCGGATGAAAGCGAGCAAAAACATGACAAAGCTGGCTGCTGTGAAGCCTTTCGAAAGCGCTGAGAAAAATGCGTTTCCTTCCATGAGAAGCAGCGCTGCAAGTGCGAAGGTCAGAACGCCGGGTAGAGCCAGAAGAATCGTGTTCACCAGCGCCAGAAGCGTAAACGCCGTTCGGTCATGGCCAACGTTTCCGATATGGCTGCTGTTGGATAGTAGATTGTCGATAATGGCCCTGCGCTTTGCCAGAAGCACTGTTAAGAGCAAAAGCAGCAGCGCAATGCGGCCTCCGCGGACGCTTACCGATTGCGTAATGGCTTCGCCCAATGCATTGAAGCGGAGTTGTGCAACAAACCATTTTGCGGACTGATAAAGCTCGCCCGCTGTGTTTGCGTTGATAACCTCGGCACTCGGAAGCCAAAACAAGCGTTGCTGCAATAGCTTTTGGTAGTCCTGTACCTGATCCTGAAGCGTTGTCACTGTGCTGTAGTAGTCATTGAGCACGTCTATATGCTCAGTGACTGCTTTATGAAGCGCGCGCAGCAGCTTGGAGCGGCGGCTTCTCAGTTGCCCTCCGGCCCCCTCATCCGGCTCTGCCAGAGCTTCAAATTCTTCCAGCCTTAATTGCTCTTCCCGGGCTGTGGAGAGTTTGTCTTCTATTCCTTCAATTAAGTCGCCTGCAATGCTTTGCCTTTGCAAGCGCTCCAGTCGCTGCTTTAAAAGTTCCGCATAGTTAGCCGTTAGGTTCAGTCCAGCTTTTTCAAGCCTCAGCTCAAAGCTCTCGTACTCGTCCTTCAGTCGAGTCAGAATGGATTCGGCGTAGGATAGCCGTCCCCGGCTTTCCCTGACTGCCGCCTGACGCTGTTCGAGCGAGGCCTGTAGTGCCCGAACCTGCTCCTGTATGTCGGCATCAACGGTGTCTGGTAGTTTTATTTCCGGTGGGGTGTCCGTGCTGGCTTCCAGCTCCGGTTGAACGGCTGGGCGAGCTTCTTCCGGTTTTTCTTCTTTGTTATCGTTTTGCTCCTGCACTTCACCTGATTGCTTGGCGGCGTCACCAGATTCTTCGGCTTGCGCAGAAAATGCCAGCATGCAGATTAGGAGCAAACGGGTCAGGAAGGTTGTCAGGATAGTATAGCGGGGCGGGCGCTGCTTCATGTTTTGCAATCCTCGCAGGTTGCGCCTCCGAACCTCTAAGCAGGCGGGTTTCAGAAACTTGAGATCGCGGCCTTTTTCAGCTCAGGCTCTTGCCCGGGGGTTGCCTCCAGCCACCAAACGTTTTTGTCCCAGTCTCCCAGAACAATCCGCTTAGCGGTTTCGCCGTTTACTTCTAAGCTGTGTACGGCAGGCCTGTGGGTATGGCCATGAATCAACTGCGGCACCTTGTAAACTTCCATGGTGCGCACAACGTCATCAGGCGTAACGTCCATAATGTCTTCTGCTTTGCCTTGGTTCGTTGCCATGCTCATTTCCCGCAGTTGCCGCGCCATTTGCTGGCGATCTTCGAGGGGGCGGGCCAAAAGCATCTTTTGCATCTGGGGGTTGCGCATTTTTGCGCGAAATTTTTGGTACTCTACATCAGCCGTGCAAAGGCTATCGCCGTGCATGAGCAAGGTAGGTGTGCCGTATAAATCGATAAGCGTGGGGTCGTCAAGTAAGGCAGCGCCCGCGCGGGCGCAAAACTCCTCGCCCAGCAGGAAATCCCGGTTGCCATGCATTAGGAAGATGCGTGTGCCACTGTCGCTAAGAGCACGCAGTGCTTCTGCAGCTTGATCTTGCAGTGGGGTGCGCTCGTCGTCTCCGATCCAGGCTTCAAAGAAATCGCCAAGTATGTATAGCTGCTCGGCGCCTTGAGCCTTACTTTCAAGAAAACGAAGAAACGCCCCGGTGATGTCGGGGCGCGTCTCTTCCAAATGCAGATCGGAAATAAACAGCGTGGTCACGCCGCGCCTCCGTCCTCTACAACACTGGCTTTCTCAATCACTACGTCTTCGTAGGGTACATCTTGATGACCCGCGTTCATGGTTGTGCGCACGGCCCGGATTGCGTTAACCGTTTCCATGCCTTCTACGACCTTGCCGAACACGCAGTAGCCCCAGCCTTCTGCATTTTTTGCGGTGTGATCCAGAAATCCATTGTTCTCCACGTTAATAAAGAACTGCGCCGAGGCTGAGTGAGGGTCCATGGTGCGCGCCATGGCAACGGTGCCTTTCATATTGCTCAGGCCGTTATCGGCTTCGTTCTTGATAGGCTCACGGGTTTTACGTGCGGTCATGCCGGGCTCAAAGCCACCGCCCTGAATCATGAAGTTGCTGATAACTCGGTGGAAAATTAGGCCGTCATAAAATCCGTCACGGACGTACTGCTCAAAATTCTTGGCGGTTTCGGGTGCTTTTTCGTAGTCCAGTTCCAGCTTGATATCGCCGTGATTGGTTGTCAGCAGAATCATCAGGGTTTCCTGTTCGTAGGGTTAGAATCGGTTAAAGCCGGTATTGTACTCAAGAGTTTCCGGTGATGCATGAGTCCGGCCCGAATTTGTGAGTATAATAGCCGGTTTACGACCCACTTCTTTTAACAGAGATTGTATGAGCGCCGAGCCGAAGAAAGCCCATAACTTTATTCAGAGCCTGATTGAAGACGCCGTTACCAAAGGCGAGCATACCGGTCAGGTTGTGACCCGCTTCCCGCCTGAGCCCAATGGTTACCTGCACGTTGGCCATGCGAAATCCATCTGCCTTAACTTTGGTATTGCCCAGACGTTTTCCGGTGTGTGCAATCTGCGGTTTGACGACACCAATCCGGAGAAGGAGAGTCAGGAGTATATCGATGCCATCAAGCAGGACGTTGAATGGTTGGGTTATACCTGGAATGGAGATGTGCGTTATGCCTCTGATTACTTTGATTCCATTTATTACTTTGCCGAGGAATTGATTGAAAAGGGCAAAGCTTATGTGTGCGCGTTATCTGCGGAAGAAATGGCGGAGTACCGTGGCACTCTAACAGAGCCGGGCAAAAACAGCCCTTACCGCGATCGCCCTGTTGAGGAAAGCCTGACGCTTTTCCGTGACATGCGTGACGGAAAATTCCGTAACGGCGAGCTGGTGTTGCGGGCGAAAATTGATATGGCGTCCCCCAACATTAATCTGCGCGACCCCATTCTTTATCGTATTCGCTATGCCGAGCATCATCAGACGGGCGATAAGTGGTGCATCTACCCGATGTACGATTTTACCCATCCCATTTCCGATGCCATGGAGGGAATTACTCACTCCCTGTGCACGCTGGAGTTTGAAGACCATCGCCCCCTCTATGACTGGGTGCTGGAAAATATTACCGCGCCTTGCCAGCCGCGGCAGATAGAGTTTGCTCGCCTGAATCTGAACTACACCATTACCAGTAAGCGTAAACTCAAGCGTCTGGTGGATGAGCGTTTGGTTGATGGCTGGAACGACCCGCGCATGCCTACGATTTCCGGTATGCGCCGCCGGGGCTACACGCCGGAATCCCTGCGTACCTTCTGTGACATGATCGGCGTTAACAAGGCCGGCGGCACCGTGGATATGGGTATGCTGGAGTTCGCTATCCGGGAAGATCTGAACACCCGTGCTCCCCGCGCTATGTGTGTTATGCGCCCGTTAAAAGTAACACTGACCAATTATCCGGCTGACAAAACAGAAACCTTGGTGCTGCCGGTGCACCCGCAGAATCCGGACATGGGGCAGAGGGAAGTTATCTGGAGCCAGACTCTGTTTATCGACCGGGAAGATTTCGTTGAAGAAGCGCCGCGCAAGTGGAAGCGTCTGGCCCCGGAACAAGCGGTTCGCCTGCGCGGTGGCTATGTGATGACCTGCAAAGAAGTGGTGAGAGATGCCAGCGGCGAGATTGTTGAGCTGCGTTGTGAATACGATCCGGCCACTCTGGGTGTGAACCCGGAGGGTTATAAGCCTAATGGCGTTATTCATTGGGTGTCCGAAAGCAACAGCGTGGATTGCGATATCAATCTTTACGATCGTCTGTTCAACCACGAATCACCGGACAGCGATAAGGAAGGCGATTTTCTGGATCATGTCAATCCACAGTCACTGGTGGTTCTCAAGGGCGCGCGGGCAGAGCAAAATTTGGCAAAGCCGCTTACAGATCTGCCGTACCAGTTCGAGCGCGAAGGGTACTTCTTTTGCGATCAGGAACTGACTGCCAAAGCCGGCAAGCCGGTATTCAATCGCACCGTTACCTTGCGGGATTCCTGGGGTAAGTAAGGGATAGCATTCGGGAGACCAGCTTTGATCAAGATTCACAATACGCTCACCCAGCAGAAAGAAACCTTCACGCCCATCGAGCCTGGAAAGGTTCGTATGTATGTGTGCGGAATGACGGTTTACGATTATTGCCATCTGGGCCACGCCCGGGTGCTGGTGGCGTTTGATGTCATCACACGCTATCTGCGAAATCGCGGCTACGATGTGACCTACGTGCGTAATATCACTGATATTGACGACAAGATTCTTCGTCGCGCAGAGGAAAACGGCGAGCCGTTCACTGAGCTGACCGAGCGCATGATCATTGCCATGCGTGAGGATGAAGCCAAGCTCGGCGTGCTGCCGCCTAGCGCAGAGCCTCGCGCTACGGATTACATCGCCGAAATCATTGCCATGATCAATACGTTGATTGAATCCGACCATGCTTATGCGGCGGATAATGGCGATGTGTACTTTTCCGTCGAGTCTTTCGAGAACTACGGAAAACTCAGCAAGAAAAAACTCGAAGACTTGCTGGCGGGCGCGCGCATTGATGTTCAAGAAGCCAAGCGCAGCCCAGCGGATTTTGCGTTGTGGAAAGCAGTCGGCGAGGGTGAAGTAAGCTGGCCTTCGCCTTGGGGTAATGGTCGGCCTGGTTGGCATATTGAGTGCTCTGCCATGTCGACACACTGTCTCGGTGATACCTTTGATATTCATGGTGGCGGGCCCGACTTGATGTTTCCCCACCACGAAAACGAAATTGCTCAGTCCGAGTGCGCCACCGGGCACAGGTTTGTGAATACCTGGATGCACGCAGGCGCCATCCGAGTGAATAAGGAAAAGATGTCCAAGTCTCTTGGCAACTTTTTCACCATACGGGAAATACTGGAAACCTATCCGCCTGAGGTCGTTCGCTTCTTCTTGGTATCCAGTCACTACCGTAGTCAGGTCGACTATTCCGAAGACAACCTTGCAGAAGCTGGTCGTTCTTTGGCTCGGCTTTACCATGCGTTGCGTGGTATAGAGCCGATGCGTTCAGAGGACGTGCCGGAAACAGAACATGACCAGCGGTTTGTTGAGTTGATGAACGACGACTTCAATTGCCCGGGTGCCATCTCCGTTTTGCACGGACTTGCCAATGACATAAATCAACACCGCCGTGAAGGTCGTGAAGATGAAGCAAGGCAAGCGGCCAGAGTAATGATCAGGCTTGGCGATATTCTTGGCATTTTGCAGCAAAATCCGGATGCGTTTTTTCAGGCGGGTACCGGTGGTGAGCTGACCGCAGAAGACATTGAGGCGAAAATTCAGGCCCGAGCGGATGCCCGGAAAGCCAAAGACTTTGCGGGCGCTGATCGCATTCGTGATGAGCTCGCAGAGCAGGGCATTATTCTGGATGACTCCCGTGAGGGAACAAGTTGGCGGCGTAGCTAACGCTGATACCAAGGTCGTGTTGTGCTCAGGGAAATGACCTTGTAAGGAAGTTCCCGTATAATGCGGCCTTCGATTTTTCGAGCCCGACTGCTAAGTGGCTGTCGGGACAAGGCTAACCCACTGAGGCTAAAAACGATGACAGAGCGCGTACAACTCGGCGGCATTCAGGTCGCAAAGAATTTGTATGACTTCGTTAATAACGAAGCAATTCCGGGCACCGGACTGGATGCCGATAAATTCTGGGCGGAATTCGACAAGATCGTTAATGATCTGGCGCCCCGTAATCGTGAATTGCTGGCCAAGCGTGAGTCCATCCAGAAACAAATGGATAGCTGGAATCGCGACCACAAGGGCCAGAAGCTGGATATGGCTGCCTACAAAAGCTTCTTGAAAGAAATCGGCTATTTGGTTGACGAGCCAGCGGATTTCCGTATCTCTACGGCCAATGTTGATCCGGAAGTTGCCACCATGGCAGGGCCTCAGCTGGTAGTACCCATCATGAATGCCCGTTTTGCACTTAACGCGGCAAACGCTCGCTGGGGCAGTCTCTACGATGCACTTTACGGTACGGATGCCATTTCGGAAGACGGTGGCGCAGAAAAAGGCCGTGGCTATAACCCGGTCCGAGGTGCCAGAGTCATTGAATTTGCCCGCAACCTGCTGGACAACTCTGCACCTTTGGCGGCAGGTAGCCATAAAGATGCGGCCTTGTACCAAATTGTTGATGGCAAACTGGCTATTAAATTGCAGAACGGTGACGTGACTGGCCTCAAAGATGAGTCTGGTTTTGTGGGCTACACCGGGGCGGCTGACGCACCTAACGGTATTCTGCTGGTCAAAAACGGCATGCACTTCGAAATCCAGATCGACGCCACTCACCCGATTGGCAAAGACGATGGTGCTCACGTTAAAGATGTACTGATGGAGTCTGCACTGACTACCATCATGGATTGCGAAGACTCGGTTGCCGCTGTGGACGCTGACGACAAAACTCTGGCCTACAGCAACTGGCTCGGCCTTATGAAGGGCGATCTGGAAGAAACCTTCGAGAAGGGCGGTGAGCGCCTGACCCGTAAAATGAACCCGGATCGTGAATACACAGCAGCCGATGGTAGCGAGATCAAACTGAAGGGTCGCAGCCTGATGTTTGTTCGTAACGTGGGCCACTTGATGACCAATCCGGCCATTCTGCTTAAAGACGGCAGCGAAGTACCTGAAGGTTTGATGGACGGCCTGCTTACCTCCTTGATTGCCATTCACGACCTGAAAGGCAAGGGGAAGTTCCAGAACACCGCAACCGGCTCTGTGTACATTGTTAAGCCTAAAATGCACGGCCCCGAAGAAGTGGCGTTTACCAACGAATTTTTTGGTCGTGTTGAAGATGCCCTTGGTCTGCCGCGCTTTACCCTGAAAGTCGGCATTATGGACGAAGAGCGCCGCACCACCGTCAACCTGAAGGCTTGTATTCACGCTGCTAAGGATCGTGCTGTATTCATCAATACCGGCTTCTTGGATCGTACCGGTGATGAAATGCACACGTCCATGGAGCTTGGTCCCTTCATTCGCAAAGGTGAAATGAAGCAGGCGGCCTGGATTGGCGCTTACGAGCAGTGGAATGTGGATATTGGTCTGGAAACCGGCTTCCGTGGCGTTGCCCAGATTGGTAAAGGTATGTGGGCTATGCCGGATTTAATGGCGGGAATGCTTGAGCAAAAAATTGGTCATCCGAAAGCAGGTGCCAATACGGCGTGGGTACCCTCTCCAACGGCAGCTACTCTGCATGCTACCCATTATCACCAAGTGTCTGTAGCCGATATTCAGAAAGATCTGGAAAGCCGCGCCCGCGCCAGTCTGGACGACATTCTCACCGTGCCGGTGATGGAAGATCCGTCCAAGCTGACAGAAGCAGATATTCAGCAGGAGCTGGATAACAACGCTCAGGGTATTCTGGGTTACGTTGTGCGCTGGATTGATAGTGGTGTGGGTTGTTCCAAGGTGCCCGATATCAACGATATTGGCCTAATGGAAGACCGCGCAACCCTGCGTATTTCCTCGCAGCATCTGGCTAACTGGCTGTACCACGGTATCTGCACCGAAGCGCAGGTTGAAGAGACCATGAAGCGCATGGCGCAGGTTGTGGATAAGCAGAATGCCAACGATCCGACATACCGTGCTATGGCGCCAAACTACGCGGACAGCATTGCGTTTCAGGCTGCCATGGATCTGGTTTTGAAAGGTCGCGAGCAACCAAGTGGCTACACTGAGCCGCTGCTGCACGCTTATCGCCTCAAAGCGAAAGAGAAGTTCGGCCAGTAATATTGGCTGACACTAAAAAACCCGCTTCGGCGGGTTTTTTAGTGTCTGTTCAGGGAGTGAAGATTATGGGCGCCGAACAATTACTCGCTGTGCAGTTCGTTTGCTGCGTAGAGGGTGTTTTGAAGGAGGGTGGCAATCGTCATGGGGCCCACGCCACCCGGCACTGGTGTGATGTAGGCTGCGCGGGTCGAGGCAGCTTCGAAGTCCACGTCGCCTTGCAGTTTGCCGTTTTCCATACGATTTATACCCACATCAATCACGGTTGCGCCAGGCTTCACCCAGTCGCCTTTAATTAGGCCGGGTTTGCCTACCGCAGCAATCAAAATATCGGCTTCACGGACAAACTTTTCTAAATCCGGTGTGAAGCGGTGGCACACTGTGGTGGTTGCGCCTTTGAGCAGTAACTCCATGGTCATAGGGCGGCCGACAATATTGGATGCGCCTACAATCACTGCGTGCTGCCCTTTGTAGGGGGTATCGATGCTATCGAGTAGGGTAATCACGCCAGCCGGTGTGCATGGCCTGAGTGCAGGCTTACGCTGCACTAGGCGCCCTATGTTATAGGGATGAAAGCCATCTACATCTTTATCCGGTCGAATTTTCAGTAAGATCGGGTCTGCATCCAGATGGCCGGGCAGTGGAAGCTGAACCAGTATTCCGTCTACTGCAGGATTGTCGTTAAGCTCATCGACCAGAGCTTCTAATGCTTGCTGTGAGGTGTCTGCAGGTAGGTCGTAGGACAGCGAAAGAATGCCTGCGGCATCACACGCTTTGCGTTTATTGCCTACATAAACTTCGGAAGCCGGATCGTTTCCCACTAGCACCACAGCTAGGCCGGGCGCGCGCAGGCCCTTGAGGGTACGGGCTTCTACGCCAGCAGCGACTTGCTGTCGCACTGCGGCGGCAATTTCTTTTCCATTGATCAGTTTGGCGCTCATGTTTCGTCTTGTCGGTTGGCATGGGTAAATAAAAGGGGCAGTATTGTCTCACGCTTGTCGCCTAACTCCAATGAGTGGGGCGCTGGGTATAGCTGCGGTTTGCGGGGCAGCCGAGTTTGAAAATAACTGATTTAAGAGAGAATTTGATTTTCTTTGTTGACGGATCGATTTGGCGACGGTAATATGCGCGCCAACTTTGCTGATGCAGATGTTGTTCAGTTTAAACGGGGTATAGCGCAGTCTGGTAGCGCGCCTGCTTTGGGAGCAGGATGTCGGGAGTTCGAATCTCTCTACCCCGACCATTTTCTGAATGTTCAGCTAGGCCAACGGTCAAGCGCCCGTAGCTCAGCTGGATAGAGCATCGGCCTTCTAAGCCGAGGGTCGCAGGTTCGAGTCCTGCCGGGCGCGCCATTAAAGCGTCGGCTTGATCGAAGCTGATTTAGCACTCATGTTTCGGTGCTAAGTAAGTTGAACAGCAGCTTTAGAAAGCTGTCTGAATATACCGAAAGGTATGTCTCTATGTGGTGGACGTAGCTCAGTTGGTAGAGCTCAGGATTGTGACTCCTGCGGTCGAGGGTTCGATCCCCTTCGTCCACCCCACTTTTTGTTTAAAATCCGGGTTGTGGCGAAATTGGTAGACGCGCCAGATTTAGGTTCTGGTTCCGAGAGGAGTGGGAGTTCGATTCTCCCCAACCCGACCATTTTAAAAGGCTCTTAGAGATGATCTAAGAGCCTTTTTTCTTTTCAGTTTGCCCCGATACCCCTTTGTTTTTCAGTTTTTGCCCCAAACTCCTATTCACAGAGTGTGTCGCTGTTATCACGAACTCTGAAACTACCTTGGTAGGTGATTCTCTCGCTGGGGTAAACCGTGATAAACTGTCGGCTTTTAATTTTGGGTCCTTTCCGGGAAAGTCTCCCAGAAATGGACTTTTGGTTTTAATTTCATCCACATACCGAACCCGAAATTTGAGGATCTTCCATGCAAGTGTCTGTTGAAACGACCTCCAACATCGAGCGTCGCATGACGATTGGTGTGCCCGCCCAGGAAATTGAACAGGCGGTTCAGAAACGCCTGCAGGAAACTGCGCGCACTGTGCGTCTGAATGGTTTCCGCCCTGGTAAGGTGCCCATGAGCGTGGTCAAGCGTCGTTTCGGTGACAGTGTTCGCCAGGAAATTGTCGGCGAAATTATGCGCGACAATTACATTAAGGCACTGCAGGAGCAGGATATTAATCCGGCGGGTTGGCCAAAGCTTGAGCCCAAAACAATGGAAGCTGGCAAAGATCTGGAATTCGTTGCCATCTTCGAAGTGCTTCCTGAAATTGAATTGGGCGACCTGAGCAAAGTCTCTATCGAGAAGCTGACTTCTGAGATCACCGACAAGGATATCGACACCATGATCGATAATCTGCGTCGCCAGCAGGCCACCATGAAGTCTGTGAAGCGCAAGTCCAAGAACAAGGACGTGCTGACCATCGATTTTAAAGGCTTCATCGATGGTGAAGAATTCGAAGGCGGCGCTGCAGAAGGCCACAAGTTGACTTTGGGCTCGGATCAAATGATTCCGGGCTTTGAAAAAGCGATTGTTGGTGGCAAGGCCGGTGAAGAGCTGGAAATCGAAGTGACCTTCCCAGAGGACTATCACAACGAAGACCTCAAAGGTAAGCCAGCGAAGTTTGAAATCAAAATTCACGAAGTTGAAGAGCCTCAGCTTCCTGAATTAAATGCCGAGTTCTTCACCAAGTTCGGTATCGAGGCAGAAGACGAAGCTGCGTTCCGTGACGAAGTGAAAAAGAACATGGAGCGCGAGCTCAAGCAGGCTGTGTCTAACAAGGTTAAAAATGACGTTGTAGACGGTCTTCTTGAATCAACTGAGTTCGAGGTTCCTGCTGCACTAACAGATCAGGAAATTGACCGCCTTCGTCAGGACGCAGTTCAGCGCTTTGGCGGGCAGGTAGACTTTCAGCAGTTGCCCAAAGAGATTTTTCAGGAGCAAGCTGAGCGTCGCGTGAAGACCGGCCTCTTGTTCCAGGAAGTTGTTAAGGCAAACGATCTGAAAGTTGACGCTGCCAAGGTCGATGAAAAGATCCAAGAAATTGCGTCAACGTATGAACAACCTGACGAGGTTATTGCTCACTTCAACGGTAATCCGGAGCAAAAGAGTCAGATTGAGTCTTCTGTACTGGAAGATCAAGTTGTTGACTATGTTCTCTCTCAGGCTAAGGTCAAAGAGAAGAAAGTTAAGTACGAAGAAGCCATTCAGGCAGGACAGCCCCAGCGCTGATAAGGCGGGGCATTGGTGTCAGGGCCAGATATACTTCTGGTCCGGGCTGGCCGAACAGAGCTAACAGCCGGCATGTCCGGCTGTTTTCATCTTGGCTTGCGACTGGCACAGTAGAAGATACAAGAATACTGAAGTAGCCGTGGTGTAAAACCACGTTCCATCTGTCCATAAGGAGTTCAGGCGCATCATGATGCAGAAACCGATTGATGATCCCTCAATGCTTACCAGGTCCGCTCTGGTGCCGATGGTTATCGAGCAGACCGCTCGTGGAGAGCGTTCGTTTGATATTTATTCCCGTCTGCTCAAGGAGCGGGTGATCTTCATGGTTGGGCAGGTGGAAGATCACATGGCGAACCTGATCGTGGCTCAGCTTCTGTTTTTGGAGTCTGAAAATCCGGACAAAGATATCCACCTCTACATCAATAGCCCGGGTGGGTCCGTAACAGCTGGTATGTCCATTTACGACACTATGCAGTTCATCAAGCCGGACGTCTCAACTCTGTGTGTTGGCCAAGCTGCTAGCATGGGTGCCTTCCTTTTGGCTGGCGGCGCGCCTGGTAAGCGTGCTTGTTTGCCTAACTCGCGGGTTATGATTCACCAGCCTTTGGGCGGTTATCAGGGGCAGGCAACTGATATTGAAATTCATACCCGTGAAATCCTTAAAATTCGACATACGCTGAATTCCATACTGGCCCACCACACCGGTCAGGATTTGGAAACGCTTGCAAAAGATACGGATCGCGACAATTTTATGGATCCGACGCAGGCTAAAGAGTACGGGCTTATTGACTCGATACTTGATAAGCGCGTACCGAATAAATAATACTGGTAGTAATAGCATCACCCCTGGCCAGCGCCCGACTATCTGAAGCGCTGGCAAAACGAGATCAGAGGTATTTCAATGGCAGATGAAAGAAACGGCAGAGGCGACGATAACGGCAAGTTGCTCTACTGCTCGTTTTGTGGAAAGAGCCAGCATGAAGTCCGTAAGCTCATTGCAGGGCCTTCGGTGTTCATCTGCGACGAGTGTGTCGACCTGTGCAACGATATCATCCGTGAAGAAATTCAGGAGAATGCACAGGAGGAGCCGAGTGATCGCCTTCCGACGCCGGCTGAAATCCGCAATACGCTGGATGAATATGTCATTGGTCAGGATCGTGCCAAAGTTGTACTCGCAGTAGCGGTTTATAACCACTACAAGCGCCTCCGTTATGGTGAAGGCAAGGGCGATGTCGAGCTTGGCAAGAGTAATATCCTGCTGATTGGGCCGACTGGTAGCGGTAAAACACTGCTTGCCGAAACACTCGCGCGTATGCTCAATGTACCCTTCACTATCGCGGATGCCACAACGCTTACCGAAGCAGGCTATGTGGGTGAGGATGTTGAGAATATCATCCAGAAGCTACTCCAGAAATGCGACTACGATGTGGACAAAGCCCAGCGCGGTATTGTGTACATTGACGAGATCGATAAGATTTCTCGCAAATCTGATAACCCGTCCATCACCCGGGATGTGTCGGGTGAGGGTGTACAGCAGGCGCTGCTGAAGCTGATCGAAGGTACGGTTGCGTCAGTGCCGCCTCAGGGCGGGCGCAAGCATCCGCAGCAAGAGTTTCTGCAGGTTGATACCAGCAATATGCTATTCATCTGTGGCGGTGCGTTTGCAGGGCTCGACAAGGTTATCCGTGACCGCACCGAAAAGAGCAGTATTGGCTTCTCGGCAGCAGTCGCCAGTCGGGAAGAAAGCAAAAATACTGGTGATGTTATCAAGGATGTCGAGACCGAAGATTTGGTTAAGTACGGTCTGATTCCTGAATTCGTCGGGCGTTTGCCGGTCGTTGCCACTCTGATGGAGTTGGATGAAGATGCTTTGGTGCAAATTCTGACAGAGCCGAAAAACTCCTTAACCAAGCAGTATCAGAAACTGTTTGATATGGAAGGTGTAGAGCTGGACTTCCGGGACGACGCACTGCGCGCAGTTGCTGGCAAGGCACTGGAACGCAAAACCGGCGCCCGTGGCCTTCGTTCCATCATGGAAGCCACGCTGCTGGATACGATGTATCAGATTCCTTCTGAGCACGACATCTCCAAGGTGGTGATTGACGAAAGCGTGATCAAGGGCGATTCAGAGCCGTTCAAGATATACGCTAACAACGATCACGCTAAAGCAGTGCCGGATGATTGATCCGGCCCCACTGAAAAGTGGTTAGCGACTTAGAGATATAAAAAAGGGGCGGGAACGCCCCTTTTTTAATGGTTTGTATCAACAGCGCTTTACGCTGTGTCGTTTGGTAAAAAGATTGCAATTTCAGAGGTCGCCCCAATGAAGGGTGGTATGCTGAAAGAAACATCGTCAGAGGATTCCTTATGACCCGGATACCCCAAGATATCGTGCAAGAATACCCGCTACTCCCGCTTCGGGATGTGGTGGTGTTTCCGCACATGGTGGTCCCCCTGTTTGTGGGCCGCGAGAAATCCATTCAGGCTCTTGAAGCTGCAATGGAAGGAAGCAAGGAAATCCTTCTAGTGGCACAGCGAGACGCCTCTACGGATGAGCCTGGCCCGGGTGACGTTTTTGAAATGGGTACGCTGGCAACCGTGCTGCAAATGCTACGGCTCCCTGACGGCACCGTTAAGGTGTTGGTTGAGGGTAATGCCCGGGCTGCGATCAGTAATATTACAGAAGCGGAGTACCTGTCCGGCGGGGCTACCCTGATGGACGAAGAGACCCTTCCTGAGCGCGAAGAAGATGTGCTTATGAAGACCCTTACGGACGAATTTGAAAAGTATGTGAAGCTGTCTCGAAAAGTTCCTTCGGAAGTCTCCAATGCCCTGACAGGAATCGAAGAGCTGGAGCGCCTTGCCGATACCATGGCTGCCCATCTTGAGATGCGCATTCCAGAAAAGCAGGAACTTCTGGAGGCACTGGATATCAATGTCCGCGTTGAGCTTCTACTCGGAAAACTGGATGGTGAGATCGACCTTATTGAAGTTGAGAAGCGCATCCGTGGGCGAGTTAAGAAGCAAATGGAGCGCAGCCAGCGCGAGTATTATCTGAACGAGCAAATGAAGGCTATCCAGAAAGAAATGGGTAACCTGGGTGAAGGTAATAACGATTTTGAGGAGCTGGAACAAAAGCTCGAAGAGGCTGGCCTGCCCGAAGAAGCCCGAAAAAAGACAGAATCTGAACTGAACAAGCTCAAGATGATGTCGCCCATGTCTGCTGAGGCTACGGTTGTTCGTGGCTATATTGATTGGATGCTGGCTGTCCCCTGGAAAAAGCGCAGCCGGGTGCGCCACGATATCGAAAAGGCACGGGAGATTCTCGATCAGGATCACTACGGCCTTGATGAGGTCAAGAAGCGTATTCTCGAATACCTCGCGGTGCAGAGCCGTGTCAAAAAAGTGAAAGGCCCTGTGCTGTGTCTAGTAGGGCCCCCTGGTGTTGGTAAAACATCTCTCGGGCAGTCTATCGCCAGAGCGACAAACCGCAAGTACACGCGAATGGCTCTTGGTGGAGTGCGGGACGAAGCCGAAATTCGTGGCCATCGTAAAACCTATATTGGTGCGTTGCCGGGTAAGCTGTTGCAAAAGCTGGCTAAAGTCGGTGTGAAAAACCCTCTGTTCCTGTTCGACGAGATCGACAAAATGGGTATGGACCACCGGGGTGATCCTGCTTCGGCACTACTGGAGGTTTTGGATCCAGAGCAGAACCACACGTTCAACGATCACTATCTGGAAGTGGATTACGATCTTTCCGACGTTATGTTCGTGTGTACTTCTAACTCTATGGATATCCCGGCAGCACTGCTGGATCGCATGGAGATTATCCGGATCCCGGGTTACACCGAAGATGAAAAAGTAAATATTGCGTTGCGCTATCTATTGCCGAAGCAGATCAAGGCCAATGGCTTGCGCAAAGATGAGCTCACCCTAAGCGAAGCCGCGTTGCGCGATATTGTGCGTTATTACACTCGCGAAGCCGGTGTGCGTGGTCTGGAACGGGAAATTGCCAAGATATGCCGCAAAGTGGTGCGCGAGCATGTGGAGGTCAACGAGAAAGCTGTGATCACTATCGAGCCCGACATGCTCGAGCACTATTCCGGAGTGCGCAAGTTCAATTACGGGTTGGCGGAGGAAACCAATCAGATTGGGCAGGTAACGGGTCTTGCTTGGACTCAGGTGGGAGGTGAACTGCTGACCATAGAGTGTGCACTTACGCCGGGGAAGGGCAGAGTGGTTAAGACAGGCTCGCTTGGTGATGTGATGCAGGAGTCTATCCAGACCGCGCTTACCGTAGTTAGAAGCCGTGCGCCGGGTCTGGGTATCGCCGACGATTTCCACGAAAAACACGATCTTCACGTGCACGTACCCGAGGGTGCTACGCCAAAAGACGGCCCAAGTGCCGGTATTGGCATGTGTACAGCGCTTGTTTCTGCATTGACCAAAATTCCGGTTCGGGCAGACGTCGCGATGACCGGTGAGATCACACTCCGGGGACGAGTGCTGCCTATTGGAGGGCTTAAAGAAAAGCTCCTTGCAGCTCATAGGGGCGGCATCAAAACGATTGTGATACCTGATGAGAATGTTAGGGATCTCAAAGAGATACCGGATAATATCAAAGAATCACTCGAGATAATTCCGGTCAAGTGGATTGATGAAGTGCTGGATATTGCGCTTGCGTATGCGCCCGAGCCACACAAGGACAGTTCTTCGTCTGATACCGGGTCAAGCAAGCCCCGTGACGATGAAAATGACAGTGCAGAACGCATAAATACACATTAAACCCAACATGAGTTGTTGACATGCCGGAGAGCCCATTGGTATAACTGTTTCGCCGTGAAGCAGCCAATACCAAGGGCTCCCGCGCCATATGTACCTATTCCGAACACCGGTTGAACGCCGAAAGGAATAAGAAAACCGAAGAATGGAATTCTCCGACCGCTTATGCGATAGTCGAGAGCATCCGAGAAAAAAACAATCCGACCTAGAACATCTTCAACCTGAAAGCGAAGGGGTTTAGTGTGAACAAGTCCGAACTTATCGATGCAATTGCAGAATCAGCAGATATCTCCAAAGCCGCCGCTGGCCGTGCTCTGGACGCAATGACTAACTCTATTACCGGTGCCCTCAAAAAAGGCGATCAGGTGACCCTGATCGGTTTTGGTACTTTCTCCGTGAAAGACCGTGCCGCGCGCACGGGCCGTAACCCGCAAACGGGTGCCGAGATCAAGATTGCGGCTTCCAAAGTGCCCGGGTTCAAAGCAGGTAAGGCCCTGAAAGACGCCGTTAAGTAACGGTTCTTTCTCCGGCGGCTCCCGTTAGAAAGGAGCCGCCAAGAAGAATTCAAGGCGCATTCCTACAGGGTGCGCCTTTTTACGTTTAGTTAATCGGTATAGGGGTTCGGGAGAAACATGCTTCAAGATATACGGGAAAACTCCCAGGGAACGATTGCCAAGATCATCATCGGTCTGTTGGTCGTGTCCCTCTCCATTTGGGGAATGGATGCCATTGTTGGCGGCTTCTCGGGCGAGCCAGAAGTGGCAACAGTTAACGGTGAAGATATTACCGAGCGGGATTTCTTGCGGGTTGTCCAGCTCGAAAGCCAGCGCCGCTTGGGCGAAATGGAGCGTCCCGATCCTGCTTTGCTGAATGAAGACCAGATTCGTAAGGACGTTCTTGATCAGCTGATTCAGGAACAGGTCTTGATTCAGGATGCCAATGCCCAAGGCCTTTCCCTCAATGATGCGGATATTGATGCTCTGATTACGCAAATGCCGCAATTTCAGGTGGATGGGCAATTCAACCGCGATCGGTTTGTCGCATCAGTGCGCAATTTAGGCATGGGTGTGGGTGAGTTCCGGGAGGCCATGCGCAAGCAATATGTGGTCAACCAGATTCGCGCAGGTATCATGCAAAGCGGCCTTGTTGCCGACGAGAATGCCGCACAGCTTTTACGAATCCAGAACCAGACCCGGAGTTTCCGAGTTCTTCAGGTTCCAGCGAGTGCCGTTTCCGGTGACGTAGAAGTCACAGATGCAGACATCGAGGCGTTTTACAAAGAGAACAGCTCGGCATTTAGACAGCAGGAGCAGGTTGATGCCGCCTACATTACTCTGTCCTTGGGTTCTCTCGCAGAGAATATCGAGATCAGTCAGGATGAGCTTGAAGCATACTACGAGCAGCGTGCTGGCGATCTTGCCCGGGAAGAGCGTCGCGCCTCCCATATTTTGGTGGAAGCGGGTGATGCAGAACAGTCCATTAGCTCGATTCAGGAGCGTCTAAAAGCCGGCGAGAGCTTTGAGGATTTAGCAAAAGAATTCTCCGTGGATACTGTGTCGGCAAAAGAAGGCGGCGACCTCGGTTTTGCTGGCCGTGGTGTTTACGACGAAGCCTTTGAAGAAGCCTTGTTTGCGCTAGAGGAAGGGCAGGTGTCTGACCCGGTATCAACCAGCTTTGGTGTTCACCTGATTCGTCTGGATGAGGTTCGTCGTTCCGACGTGCCGCCGTTGGCTGACTTGGAGCAAAAGCTCCGTGAGGAGCTTGCTCGTGAGCGCGCCGCGAAAGAGTTTGCGGAGGTGCGTGCAGAGTTGGCGGATTCCGCATATGAGGCAGACGATCTTGCTGGCCCGGCGAAAGAGCTGGGGCTGGAAATTCGCGAGGCTAATGGCATCACCAAAGATGGTGGTCGCGCGCCGTTTGATCACGCAGGTCTGGTGCGCCAATTGTTCTCCGAAGATGTGCTTGAGGATGGCTACAACACCGAACTGATAGATGTTGGTGATAATGTTTCCGTAGTTGCGCGTGTTCGTGAATATCGCGAAGCTCAGCAGCTTGCGTTGGAAGATGTGCGCGATGATATTCGCAGAACTCTTGAAGCACGTAAGACTGAAGAGCTTCTAAATGAGCGAGCAGGTGCAATTATTGCGGGTCTAGAGGAAGGTGAACCATTGACCTCTCTGAGCTCTGGTGATTGGGAATCGTTTGAAGATCAGGCACGTAATGCCTCTGGGGTAGATCCACGGATTGTTCAGACGGCCTTTTCTCTGAAACGTCCCGCCGAAGGCAAGCCGAGCTATGGTTCTGCAATGACGCATAATGGCATTGAAGTGGTTGCGCTTGATGCTGTGAACGAAGGCGATGTGAAAACCAATGCCGAAACTAACGATAGTGATCTAGACCAGTTGCGAAGCTTTCTGGCATCACTTGAAGGTCAGCGTGAATATGCCGCTTATCAGCAGTTCCTAAGGAGTACAGCTGAGGTGTCACGCCCGTAAGCTAAGGCAGAAGTAAAAAACCCGAACAGAAGAGTTGTTCGGGTTTTTTTTGCCTTGAATAACCTCGGGCGACAATTCTATCACCCGGGCGCAGAGGGAATACGTGTAGGCATAAGGCTGTCTTTGATCTTTTTGAGGTGGCTTAAAAAGTCTGCGCCGCGCTTTAGCGTAACGCCGGTAGCCAAAATATCGATGACCGTTAGATGAATAATTCGGGACGACATCGGCATATACACCTCGATGTCCTCTGGCGCAGTAATTTCCAAAGCAGTGGTGCAAACGTCTGCAAGTGGCGAGTTTGGGGTTGTAATGCCAATAACCGTGGCTCCGTTATCCCGTGCAATGCGAGCAATTTCAACGGTCTCTTTGGTTCGCCCGGTGTAAGAAATCATCACGATGACATCGCCGACACTCGCGCCTGCCGCGACCATTCTTTGCATAAGCGCATCATCGTAGGACATCACGGGGATGTTAAAGCGGAAAAACTTGTGCTGTGCATCCAGTGCCACAGAAGCGGAGCCGCCCATGCCAAAGAAATTGATTTGTTTGGCCTGAATTAGATAGTCGATTGCGGTTGCCAAAGCGTTCGGGTCCAGCGCCTGGCGCGCTTTGTCCAAGTTGGCGATGGTGCTTAGCATGATTTTGTCTGCAAACTCAGCAACCGTATCGTCAGGTTCAATGTTTTGGCCGATATAGGGTGTGCCGGTGGCAATGCTCTGTGCGAGACGGATTTTGAAGTCTGGGAAGCCTGTTGCCGAGAAGCCCCTGCAAAACCGGTTAACGGTGGGCTCGCTGACATTTGAGGCTCTTGCCAGAGCAGCAATACTGTAACGCGTAGCGGCGCTTGGGTCGCGCAGGATAGCCTCTGCGACTTTGCGCTCCGATTTGTTCAGAGTGTCCAACCGGGACTGGATGTCCTCCAGCAGATTATCGTCACGATGTGCCTGTTTCGGGGCCATCAAAGCTACTCCCTGAAATCTGGATGGAACTTTTGTTAAGTGTTCGATGATTATAGCGGGATTTTAACGCATTTTGGGTAGTAAACGTATCAATGCAACGGTCTTGCCCTTGGAATAATTCAGCCCAAGTGCCATTATTTGGATAAAATTACTACATTTATTTTCGAGTGCGGGCTACAAGTCTAGCCTGACTCACCGGAGAGAAGCGTGCAATGGCCAATAAAATAGCAACCCGCTGCGACATCATGTTATTTGGTGCTTTGGGTGATCTGGCGCAGCGTAAGCTGTTTCCCGCTTTATACCAACTCGAACGAGCTGGTTTATTGGCCCATGGCAGCAGAATACTGGGGCTTGCTCGCAGGGAACTCAGTACAGATGACGTGCGCAAGGCATTGCGCGAAAGGCTAAAGCAGCATGTTAAACCTGAAGAGTTTGACTCTTCAGTTGTCGAAGCCTTTTTGCAGCGGGTTGAGTACCAGATTCTGGATTTCAACGATGAGGCTGGATTTGGCGTGTTGAACAGCTGGCGGGACGAAGAGAACAGCGAGCTTATTGTGTATTTAGCTAGCCCGCCTGCCATGTACGGTGTGATTGCCCGTAACCTTCGTTCTGCCAGTTGCTGTACCGAAAAAACCCGGGTTGTCGTGGAAAAACCGATTGGTCACGATTTGGAGTCGTCCCGTGTTATCAACGATGAATTAGGCGAGGTTTATAGAGAAAGCCAACTGTTCCGAATTGACCATTATTTGGGTAAGGAAACAGTTCAGAATCTGATTGCTTTGCGTTTTGCCAATAACCTGTTCGCATCCCAATGGGATCAAAACCATATATCCCATGTGGAAATAACGGTTGCCGAGAGCGTGGGAATTGAAGGGCGCTGGGGTTATTTCGACAAAGCGGGTCAGATTCGCGACATGATCCAGAACCATATGCTGCAGCTTTTATGTCTGATTGCCATGGATCCTCCCTCGGATTTGTCAGCAGACAGTATTCGTGATGAAAAGGTAAAAGTACTAAAAGCACTGCGTAGGATTACGCCGGATATGATGGAAACCTATGTGGTGCGTGGCCAATACACAGCGGGAACCAGTACAGGAAAGCCGGTTCCGGGGTATCTGGAAGAAGAGGGTGCCAACAAAAGAAGCGAAACGGAAACCTTTGTGGCCTTGAAGGTGGAAATAGACAACTGGCGCTGGTCAGGCGTGCCTTTTTATATCCGTACCGGCAAGCGCCTCCCGGAAAAGTTGTCGCAGATTATTATCCACTTCAAGCCGGCCCCCCATTACATCTTTGATCCGGATCAGAAGCATTTGGCGAATAACAAGCTGATTATCAGGTTGCAGCCGGACGAGGGTATGTCACTGAAAATACTCACCAAGGACCAAGGTTTGCATAAAGGCATGCGCCTACGGCAGGGGCCATTGGAGCTTACTTTCTCAGAAGCATTTGAATCCGAGCGAATCCCGGACGCTTATGAACGCCTGCTTTGGGAAATTATGAAAGGAAACCAATACCTGTTCGTGCGACGTGACGAAGTTGAACATGCTTGGCATTGGGTTGACCGGATTATTCAAAACTGGAGTGATGGTGGTGATCCGCCTAAGCGATACGCGGCAGGAACCTGGGGGCCGGTGGCGTCCATAGCAATGATCACCCGTGATGGAAGGAGTTGGTATGAAGACGCCTGAACTGGATTTGCCGTCTGGTATAGAGACCCACTTTTCAGAAACGCCACAGGAGGTTGCGCAGCAGCTTGCTGATGCGGTCTCTGAGTTCCTGAGAGGTCGTCTTCATGGTGCAGAACGCGCGAGCCTTGCAGTGTCTGGTGGCTCCACGCCCTTGCCGTTTTTTCAGGCATTGTCCCGTAAAACACTCGACTGGGGCAGGGTAGACGTGTTGCTTGCAGATGAACGCTGGGTAGACGAGACCGACGAGGACAGTAATACCAAGCTGGTAAAAGAAAATCTGTTGCAGAATAACGCGGCAGTGGCACAGTTCCTATCTATCAAGCAGTCGGCAAGTACGCCTGAGGAAAGTTTGGGCGCCGCAGAAGCTGAGCTCTCCAAGCTAATGCGCCCGCTGGATGTTCTGATTTTGGGGATGGGGAGTGACGGCCACACCGCATCGTTATTTCCGGACGCCCCCGAGCTTGCCCACGCTATGAGTGTTGAAAACCGTAATACGTTGGCGGCCATGACCCCGCCGTCTCAGACGCACCAGCGTATTACGCTGACCTATGCCTTAATGCGGGAGGCTCGTTTCACGGCGCTTCACCTCAGGGGTGAAGATAAGCTAGAAACGCTGAAGCGTGTGTGCAGTAAACCGAATGATGTGCTCAAGATGCCGGTTCGTGGATTTCTTAACCCGGGCCTTCGAGTTTTCTGGAGCCCCTAAAGCATAGTTAGCCCTATTAAGCCCCTGTGGAGAGAACCATGAATCATGTATCCGGCTTTCACCGCGAGCGCATCAGATCTGTTCTGGGTGCTTCACAGATAATGCCTGTGATCACCGTCAAGAATCCTGACGATGCCGTCCCGCTTTGTCAGGCGCTCTTTGAGGGCGGTATTCGAGTGATGGAAATAACCTTGCGAACAGAGCATGGGCTTAAGGCGATTAAAAGTGTACGAGAGGCTCTGCCAGAAGTCTGGGTTGGTGCTGGCACGGTTACTTGCATTGCCCAGTACCGTCAGGCGGAAACTGCAGGTGCACAATTTATCGTCACTCCCGGCGTTACCAAAGCGCTGCTTGATTTTGCATTAACCTCTGAAGCGGCGCTTTTACCCGGAGTATCTACGGCTTCCGAGTTAATGCTGGGCTATGGTTTGGGTTATCGCGAGTTTAAGTTTTTTCCTGCAGAGGTCGCAGGAGGCGTACCTGCGTTGAAGGCTTTTAGTGGCCCCTTTCCGGATGCAATCTTTTGCCCGACTGGTGGCATTCGCCGCGACACCGCCAGAGGGTATCTGGGTTTGAACAACGTGCAAACCGTAGGGGGCAGTTGGCTGACCCCTGACGATGCGGTTGCAGCGAAAGACTGGGCTAAGATTACCGAGATTGCGTCGGATAGTTTGCGTGATCTCAGCTGATATCAGAGCCAACCCGCACAATCTTCATGGTGTTGGTTCCGCCTTGAGCGTTCACATAGTCACCTTTGGTGATGACCACTAAATCGCCTTTGCTTACGGCTTTCCTGTTTACCAGTTCCGATATAGCCAGCGCATTGGTTCGTTCATTCGGTATCTTTGCAGAATCAAAGGGGACCGTTTGAACGCCGCGATACATCACCACGCGATGCTGCGTTGAATGGTGCCGGGAGTACGCGAAGATCGGAAGGCTCGATTTGATTCGGGACATAAGTCTGGGCGTAGCACCTGTTTCCGTCATACAAATAATTGCCGTGACACCATCTAGGTGATTGGCTGCATACATAGCAGACAAAGCAATGGCTTCATCTACGTGTTCCATGCTTTCGTGTATGCGGTGGTTCGATTGGTGCATCGTGGGGTGCTTTTCTGCACCTATACATATGCGGACCATTGCTTCTACGGCTTCTACCGGATAATCACCAACCGCTGTTTCCGCCGACAACATAACGGCATCTGTGTAGTCCATAACAGCATTAGCCACATCGGACACTTCAGCTCGCGTCGGCATTGGGCTGGTGATCATAGACTCCATCATCTGGGTTGCAGTAATCACTGCGCGATCCAATACTCGAGCTCGCGCAATAATGTGCTTCTGCACACCCACAAGCTCCGCATCACCTATCTCGACCGCAAGGTCGCCACGGGCCACCATCACAACGTCGGATGCTTCGATAACCGCATCCAGTGCTGCCACATCGTGGGCTAATTCGGCCCGCTCGATTTTTGCAACCAAACCTGCATCAGAACCGGCTTCTTTAAGCAGTTTGCGAGCGGTGTGCATGTCTTCGGCCGTGCGGACAAACGAAACGGCTACGTAGTCGGCTCCAAGGCGTGCGGCCGTTACGATATCCTGCTTGTCTTTTTCGGTTAGCGCATCGGCGGAAAGCCCGCCGCCACGCTTATTGAGTCCTTTATTATTGGACAGGGGGCCGCCGATCAGAACCAAAGATGTGATGCTGTGACTGTCAACCGACTGCACTTCCATTTCGATGCGGCCGTCGTCCAGAACAAGAATGTCGCCCGGCTTTACATCGTTAATCAGCTGTTCATAGTCGATGCCTACACGCTCTTCCGTACCCGCCTCTTTATCCATTGAGGCATCCAGAACAAAGGTTTGTCCTGTTTTCAGAGTCACCTTGTTGTCCGCAAAGCGTGCAATGCGTAGCTTTGGGCCCTGCAGATCGGCAAGTATCGCCACGAACCGCCCTTGCGCTGCGGCCGCCTTGCGCACTTGTCTGGCGCGTTCCAGGTGTTCGTCAGCACTGCCGTGGGAAAAGTTTAACCGGGTAACATCTACTCCGGCGCGGATGATGGCAGCCAGCGATTCTGGTGTGTCTGTGGCGGGGCCGAGGGTGGCGACTATCTTGGTACGCCTGAGCATATTTCGTGTCCCTTTGATGTTCGAGTTAATGTCGCCCACGTGTGCGGGCGATTGCGGGTTGATCGATTCTATTGGCTGGCCTTCATCAGCGCGAGTGCGTTGTCTAGCATTCGGTTTGAAAAGCCCCACTCATTATCGTACCAAGCCATGACTTTTACATGACAGCCCAGCACGCGAGTGTGGTTGGCGTCGAAAATGCTAGAGAGTGCATTATGGTTGAAATCAATACTAACCAATTTCTCAAGGTTGTATCCCAGCACCGGATTTGATTCAGCAGCAGCTTTTACAGTTGCATTGACCTCTTCTACAGATGTTTCTCTACATGCAATAAAACCGAAATCGACCAAAGAGACGTTAATGGTAGGAACCCGAACTGCCAGCCCGTCAAGCTTTCCCGAGAGCTCAGGGATAATTTTTCCAATTGCGGCTGCAGCACCGGTTTGAGTTGGAATCATCGATTGAGTTGCAGAGCGTGCACGGTAAAGGTCGGAGTGATAGACGTCGCTCAAATTTTGATCGTTGGTGTATGAGTGTATTGTCGTCATTAGACCGCTTTCGATGCCAATGGCCTTGTGCAAGGCTTCAGCAACCGGTGCAAGGCAATTAGTTGTGCAGGAGGCACTCGAAATAATAGTGTGCTTTGCTGTTAGAACGTCGTGGTTAACACCATAGACGACCATGGCATCAGCATCCGGACTTGGTGCAGAGATAATGACTTTTCGGGCTCCGGCCTTTAGGTGGGCTTCTGCTTTAGCGCGCTTGGTGAAGAGCCCTGTGCACTCGAAGACAACGTCAATATTCAGGTCGCTCCATGGCAGTTCTTCCGGGTTGCGGGTGGCAGTAATGGCAATTCGATCGCCGTTTATGGTGAGGGATTCCGCATCGTGGCTGACTTCAGCGTCAAACCGCCCGTGTACACTGTCATATTTGAGTAGGTGGGCGTTGGTTTCTGCATCCCCAAGGTCATTGATGGCGATGACCTGAAGTTTGTCGCGGTAGTTGTTTTCATAAAGTGCCCGTAAAGTGTTGCGGCCAATCCGCCCAAAACCATTGATCGCGATACGAATTGTCATAGTCTGAGTCCTGATCTAGATGTTTTTGTTTGAGTTTTGTTTGTGATGTAGTAAACATAACAAAATAATGCTCGGATATGAACATTGAAACGATATCAAGCGAAAAAAGAAGGTAAAATTACGTAGTATTTATTGTGATTGCATTAGTTTTGAGACTGGAGCTCCACCATGCACCCGACTGTCCAATCAGTAACGCAAAGAATTATCGACCGCAGCCGCGCTTCTCGGCAGGATTACCTCGAACGCATGCGTGAGCTAAAAGCCAGCGCACCCCATAGGGGCACACTTTCCTGCGGAAATCTCGCCCACGGTTTTGCAGCCTGCGGCCAGAGCGACAAAGACACCCTGAAGCTGATGAACAAGGCCAATGTGGCGATGGTTTCTGCCTATAACGACATGCTCTCGGCACACCAGCCCTATGCGGCTTTTCCGGACGTTATCCGTGACGCGGCCCATGGCATGGGGTCCGTGGCACAGTTTGCCGGTGGCACGCCTGCTATGTGTGATGGAGTGACTCAGGGGCAGCCGGGGATGGAGCTCAGCCTGTTCTCGCGGGACACCATTGCCATGAGCACAGCGGTGGCACTTAGTCACAACATGTTCGATGCCACACTGTTGTTGGGCATTTGTGACAAGATTGTTCCGGGGTTGTTGATTGGCGCACTTAGTTTTGGCTACTTACCCAGTATTCTGGTGCCTGCTGGCCCTATGCCGTCAGGTTTGCCGAACAAGGAAAAGCAGCGTATCCGGCAATTGTATGCAGAGGGAAAAATTGGCAAAGACCAGTTGCTGGAGGCTGAGAGCCGGTCCTATCACAGCCCGGGTACCTGCACATTCTATGGCACAGCAAACAGTAACCAGCTTCTGGTGGAAGTTATGGGCTTGCACTTGCCGGGCGCCGCGTTTATCCATCCGAACACACCACTGAGAGAACAGCTGACCCGTGCAGCGACAGAGCAGGTTATTCGGTTGTCCAAACCTCAAGGTGGGGAGCTTGGCCTTGGCGATATGGTTAGTGAAAAGAGCATCGTCAACGCACTGGTTGCCCTTCTGGTAACCGGAGGATCAACCAACCATACGTTGCACTGGGTTGCGATTGCCCGTGCCGCAGGCATTATCATTGACTGGGCTGATTACGCCGATCTGTCCTCCGTTGTGCCCTCCATGACCCGAATCTACCCCAACGGCGAAGAAGATATTAATGCGTTCCACGAGGCAGGTGGTACGCCATTTCTGATTCGTGAGCTGCTTGAAAAGGGGCTTTTGCATAACGATGTAGAGACGGTTGTCGGGCATGGTCTTGAGCGATATACCCGAATGCCAGAGCTTGAATCTGGCAAGCTGGTTTGGAAGCCAGCACTCAGAGAGAGTTTGCGCCCGGATGTGCTCAGTAGTGCGGCAGAGCCTTTTGCACCAGACGGTGGCCTAAAGGTATTGGACGGGAATTTGGGCCGGGGCGTTATCAAGGTATCTGCGGTTGCGCTAGAGCACCATCGAGTTGAAGCACCTGCTGTCATATTCAATGATCAAAACGAGTTAAAAGCGGCGTTTGAGGCTGGAGTGCTTGATAAGGACTGCGTTGTTATTGTGCGTTTTCAAGGCCCGAGATCGAACGGCATGCCTGAGCTACACAAGCTGACACCCTATCTTGGTGTGTTGCAGGACCGCGGGTACAAAGTTGGTTTGGTAACCGATGGCCGTATGTCTGGCGCCTCAGGCAAGGTTCCGGCGGCGATTCATGTGTATCCCGAAGCACTCGACGGTGGCCCCCTTGCGAGGGTTCAGGATGGCGACCTGATTTGTCTGGATGCCGATAGAGGTATCTTATCGATTGTGACGGATGAGGCCGAGTTCGCAAAGCGAGAGCCAGCTAGGCCGGATTTATCGGCATATCATCAAGGCTACGGCAGAGAGCTGTTTGGCTGGATGCGGCGCGCGGTGAGCACGCCGGAAGAAGGCGCCAGCGTTTTGGGCGTCAGTAGCCCCTGAAAATCAGGGGCAGACCGCCGACAGGCTTTTTACAAGTAGTGAACGAGAGTTTTCTGATCGAATCTGTATTGGCTGTTATAAACGCCGTTTTCGGCGCGACGGCCAGCCGCCAATACCATGGTTACCAGCCCTTTGGAGGGTAGGTTCAACAGTTTCTTCACGCGGCATTCGTCCATTCCTTCCATGGGGCAGGAGTCGAAACCGTGTGCGCGCAATGCCAGCATCAGGTTCTGTGCGGCCAAAGCGGTGGATTTGGTTGCCCACACCTTCATTTCATTCACTGAATAGGGTCCGCGGGGAACCGGTCGAGCTAGGCCCACAGCCAGCCCGGCGGTCTTTTTGGCCACGCCCAGAAGCCCGAACGGCCCCTGATTGTAGTGAATGGGTGCGACTTTTTTATAGTACTTCTCAACGATAGAAGGCAGTTTTTCGTCCTTTGGCCAATCTTCTATCGCAAGTTGGGCGTGCTTGCGCCATGTGTCCGGGCGCGCAACGATGGCGATGAGCACCGGGGCAGTGGTGGCTGCATTCTGACCAAGACAAGCTTCTGCTAACTTGCTTCGCAGTGCCGGTGTTCTTACGACATAAAACTCCCAAGGTTGCAAATTACTAGAGTTTGGCGCCAGCGTGGCCAGCTCCAAGCAATCTTCAAGTACGGCATCCGGGATGGGCTCATCTGTGAAACGCCGAACAGACCTGCGGCTGCGAACAACCTTTCGGAACTCTTCAACATCAATCTCTGGCAAGGAAAGGTCACCCACTTTTGCGTTCATTGTTCATTCCTGATTTTGCAGATGTTCCGGAGACCGGCACCGGCTTGCTGCATTGAATTTTGAGCTATATGGTTACGGGAAAACGCTTTTGTTGCAATCGCCCGGATGACGCAGAGCCTATGACGCAAACCCTTGAAGAGCTATCTTTTGAAGAACTTGTTCAACAGGTGCGAGCCTGCACGATTTGTGCGGAGGCTTTGCCGTATGGACCCAGACCTGTGGTGCAGCTATCACCGGAGTCCCGTATTTTGGTGGTGGGTCAGGCACCGGGTAGGCGTGTTCATGAAACCGGGTTGCCATTCAATGACCCCAGTGGTGACCGACTTCGGCAATGGATGGGTATAACGCGAGAGGCGTTTTATGATGACCAGAAGCTGGCCATTTTGCCCATGGGCTTTTGCTACCCGGGCACGGGCAAATCCGGTGATTTGCCGCCCCGGCCGGAGTGTGCCCCGGCTTGGCGTAACGCTTTGCTGCAGCGACTACCCAATGTAGCGCTGACTCTCGTGATTGGCCAGTATGCCCATGGCTGGCATCTTTCAGGAGCGAAAAGGTCCGTTACTGAAAACGTCCAGAACTGGCGACAATACTGGCCAGATGTACTGCCTATGCCCCACCCGAGCCCGCGTAACAACCTTTGGTTGCGTCGGAATCCTTGGTTTGAACAAGAGGTGATACCGAAGCTTCAGGAACGGATTGCATCGCTGCTATAACCTTGCTTCGAAGGTAGGTATCAAGCGCTTCGACATTGCTCACAGATGCATAGAGCCCCTGTTTGGTTCTACGCCAGAGTATATCCTCTGAGGTCATGGCCCATTCGTTTTTCACAAGATGCTGAACCTCTTTCTCATACAGCGTACCAGCGAAAAGCTCACCTAGATCGGCTATTGAGGTGCAGCCCTGCAAAATGTCTCGGGAAGTCGTGCCGTAGGTTCGCACATAACGGCTTAGAACCGCCTCGGGCAACCAAGGAAACTCCTGCTGAAGTGCCGTGGTGAGGTTGTCTTGATTATCGAAATCGCCACCGGGCAAAATCGCGGTTTTCGTCCAATAGCCACCAGTCTCCGGAAAAAAGTGGCAGAGTTTGTTGGTTGCTGCCTCTGCAAGCTTCCGGTAAGTGGTGATTTTCCCTCCAAACACAGAAATCAGGGGTGCTTTGCCTTTCTCTTGGTTAACTTCAAAAGAGTAGTCGCGGGATGCTTTCTGTGCGTTTTCCTCTTCGCCATCCATTAGGGGTCTCACACCGGAGTAGGACCAAACCACGTCGGAGGGCGTCAGTTGGCGAACGAAATGGGCATTCACAATATCCAGCAGGTAGTCTGTCTCTTCCGGTGAAATTTTGGCTTCTTTGGGGTCACCTTCGTACTCAACATCTGTCGTGCCTACGAGAGAAAAGTGGTCCTCGTAGGGAATGACGAACACAATGCGTTCGTCCTCGTTTTGCAGAATATAGGCTTCCTGCTCACGATTGAGTCGAGGCACAACAATATGGCTGCCTTTGACCATGCGGATCATCTTGGGCGCAGGCATGGAGAGGGTTTCACCAAATAGCTTGCTCACCCAAGGGCCGGATGCATTAACAATCACCTTGGCCGAGACGGTTTGCTCTTCTGCGCTCACCGTGTTGCGTAGCGTGATCGTCCAGTTTTTGTCCCCTCGCTCAGCATGAACACACTTGGTTCTTGTCATGATAGTTGCGCCGCACTGCTGAGCTTTCTTGGCGGTTAGTACAACCAGTCTGGCATCATCAACCCAGCCATCGGAATACTCAAAGCCTTTGGTAATATCGGGCTTTAGCGGACCTGATCCATCAAAACGGATCGACCGAGATCCGGGAAGGATTTCACGCTTTGCAAGATGATCATAAAGAAACAAGCCTGTACGTATCATCCAGGCTGGCCGCAGGTGGGGTCGGTGAGGGAGGCGAAAGCGCATCGGCCACATGATATGGGGTGAATTTCTCAGAAGAGACTCACGTTCAGCCAAGGCCTTTTGCACAAGCCGGAACTCATAGTGCTCCAGATAGCGTAGCCCCCCGTGAATGAGCTTGCTGCTGTTTGACGAAGTTGCTGAAGCCAAATCGTTCATTTCACACAGCAGTACCTTGAGGCCACGCCCTGCGGCATCCATCGCTATACCTGTCCCATTGACACCGCCCCCAACGATGACAACGTCATACTGTTCGTGCCCCAAAGTCATTGCTCGTCATCTCCTGCCGCCGAACGAAAGGCGTCTTTTTGAAGTGAAATATTCGATGTTCAAATGCGCTATCGAACAGTATGCGAAAGACACAGATATTCGTAAAGGAAAATTTAGAAAATAAACGAAGATTTAAGCGTGAGGCAAGAGAAGGCAGGTTGCCTAAACATCTCCTGTATCTATCGGGCTGGTTAAACGAGGTGAAGCTTGATTCCTTGCTCGTTCAGAAGTTGGGATATTTCAGCGGGGGGCTGTTGGTCGGTAAATACATGATCGGCTTGGGTAATATTGCCTAACCTAACCATTGCATTGCGGCCAAATTTCGAGTGGTCGGCAGCGAGCAAAACTTGGTCTGAGTTGGCGATAATGGCTTGTGCGACACGGACTTCCCGGTAATCGAAGTCGAGTAGAGAGCCGTCGTTGTGAATGCCGCTGATTCCGATAATGCCAAAATCCATTTTAAACTGGTTAATAAAATCCCGGGTGGCTTCGCCTACAATGCCGCCGTCGCGACTGCGCACTTCGCCACCCGCGATAATCACGTGGAAGTCCTCTTTTGCGGAGAGGATGGAAGCAACATGAAGGTTATTGGTTACAACCTGCAAATTATTTTTTTCCAACAGGGCTTTAGCGATGGTTTCAGTGGTGGTACCAATGTTGATGAACATTGAGGAATTGTCTGGTATGAGTGCAACCATGGCAGAGGCGATACGTTCTTTGGCCTCCAAGTCCATGATTTTTCTAGCCTGATAGGCAGTGTTCACGGTGCTCGAATCGATTCCGGCACCGCCATGGTGACGGCGGAGTTTCTTCTCTTTCGCGAGTTCGTTCAGGTCTCTGCGGATGGTTTGAGGCGTTACTTTGAATTGCTCCACTAGCTGCTCGGTTGTCACAAAACCGTTTTGCTGGATCAGTTCCATAATCAGATCCTGTCGCCGCCGCTGCGCCATTAAACTAACCTCCACCCTGTCGCTTTTCTTATTCGAAATAATGAGCGTTTGGAAACTCTGCTAGAATAAAGTTTAGTCGTTTTGGTCGTTTTTTACAGCATTTTGAGCGGCTTATCTGTTCGGTAGCTGGCGCGGTTTGCAAAACTTCTTGGCATTCATATTCAAAAAGGCAAAAATGCGAACAAATAAGAAAGCGAGGACGAAAACGAAATGAGCCAGTACCTACTGTCCATTGATCAGGGAACAACGAGCTCTCGAGCCATACTTTTTGACTTGGAAGGGAATATACACGCCGTTCGCCAGCAGGAGTTCCCCCAGCATTTTCCAGATAGCGGGTGGGTAGAGCACAATCCGGATGACATTTGGTCCTCAGTAAAGCAAACCTGCAGCGATTTAATGGCGGAAGAGTGCGGTGAGGGCGATAAGGTGGTTGCTGTCGGCATTACCAACCAGCGGGAAACCACCATCGTCTGGGACAGGAAAACAGGTAAGCCGGTTTATAACGCAATCGTTTGGCAAGACCGACGAACAGCCTCATATTGCAAGTCACTCAAGAGCTCCAGCCACGAGCCGGGTGTTCACAGCAAAACCGGGTTGTTAATTGATCCCTACTTTTCGGCCACTAAAATCCGGTGGATTCTAGACAATGTTCCGGGGGCTCGTGAACGTGCTGAGCGTGGAGAATTGGCATTCGGAACAGTCGACTGCTTTCTGCTGTGGCATCTGACTGGTGGGCGCGAGCACAAAACCGACGCCACCAATGCAAGCCGAACCTTGCTGTTTAATATCCATACCCAGCAATGGGATCCAGAGCTGCTCGAATTATTCAATATACCGGAATCGCTGTTGCCAGAGGTGATGGACTCGGCCGATGATTTTGGGGAAATTGTGGATGGCGGAGCCCTTAACGGGGTACCTGTACTTGGGGTGGCAGGCGACCAGCAGGCCGCTCTGTTTGGTCAGACCTGTTTCGACGTTGGCATGGCGAAAAGCACCTACGGCACCGGGTGCTTTCTGATGCTGAATACCGGCGATAAGGCACTGAAATCTGAACACAGGCTGCTAACCACCGTAGCCTACCGCCTAAACGGTAAGCCCACTTACGCTATGGAAGGCAGTATTTTTGTTGCCGGGGCGGCGATTCAATGGCTTCGAGATGGTCTCCAGCTCATTCAAAACGCCTGTGACACTGAACCTTTGGCAGAGGGCACACCAGTGGATCATGGTGTTTATTTGGTACCAGCCTTTACCGGTTTGGGCGCACCTTACTGGGATCCAGACGCACGCGGCGCCATTTTTGGTTTAACCAGAGATACCGGCATCAAAGAAATTGTCACTGCGGGGTTGCAGTCTGTGTGTTACCAAACCAAAGATCTGCAAAAAGCCATGGAAAAAGATGGTATGCGGCCCATCAACCTGCGAGTTGATGGCGGCATGGTAACGAACAACTGGGTTTTGCAGTTTCTTGCGGATATTTTGGGTGCGAGGGTTGATCGGCCGTCAGTGGTTGAAACAACGGCTTTGGGGGTGGCTTATTTGGCCGGGCTTAAAGCGGGCGTTTACAAGTCGCTGGATGAACTCGCCAGTTTGTGGCGATGTGATCGGAGCTTTGAACCGGTCATGACAAAGGAGAAACGCGACGCTTTGTATGAGGGCTGGATTAAAGCGGTTCATAAACTCTAAGCCGCGTTTGTGATGGGGTGGGGGTCAACGAACCCCCAGTTCCCGGAGTCGCTTGTATAGAGTATTTCGGCTGATTGATAACTCTCTAGCCGCGCTTGATACGTTGCCTTTGCACTTATGATAGACCTGTAAGGTTAGAGCGTTGCTGTGTTGATCCCCGTTTTCCTGTCGATGTCCTGTTGGGGTTTTGGGATTTTGAGTAGAAGCAACAGGAAGCTCGTTAGTTTCCGTTTGGGCGGATGGGGCAGTGGTGTCAAATTCGGCCAGAAAATCCGCAGGCAAGTGCCAGATCTGCACATCGTCGCCGTCGGCAATAGCGATAGCCACCCTCAAAACATTGGTCAACTGGCGGATGTTGCCTGGCCAGGGGTGATTTTCCAAAGCTGATAATACTCTCGGAGTTAGAGATTCACTCTGCACCGGATCACGATGCTGACTGTAGATATGCTGAATCAGGTTGCGTTTGTCTGTGCGGTTCCGCAGCGCCGGCAGCTCAACACATAGCCCGTTAATTCGGTAATAAAGGTCTGCACGAAACTGACCTGATTCAATGCTGGACAGCGGCGAGCGGTTGGTGGCGGTGATAAGCAGGATATCCACAGGGATGCTCTCTGTGGCACCAACCGGTGTCACCACACGCTCCTGCAGCACACGAAGAAGTCTTGACTGGGCGGATAGGGGCATCTCGCCAATCTCATCAAGAAATAGAATGCCTTTGTGCGCCTTGCGGATGAAACCGAGGGAGCCTTGCGCCCGGGCGCCTGTAAAAGCCCCCGCTTCATAGCCGAATAGCTCCGATTCCACTAACTCTGGTGGGATAGCGGCGCAGTTCACTGCAACCAAAGGCTGGTCTCTGCGGTGTGTCGCCTTGTGCAGAGCATTCACCAAAACCTCTTTGCCAACACCGGTCTCCCCGGTTATCAAAATTGGCACGCCCCTTTCGAGAACTTTCAAGCTTTGCTCGGCACAGCGACGTACTGATACATCACCGTATTCGAGGTCAGAAAAGCTGGCAGGCTTGCTCCGGAGGTCTGGTTTCTGAGTGCCTCGTCCAGCCTCCAAGGGCATTGTTTCAACTGGGGAGGGCCGCTTCACTCGGGCGCTTAGCCTCACCTTGCCTTTGGTCATTAATTGAAGTGGCGAATGCTCCGGATACCCGAGAATATCGTTGCGGTGAGTGGTGAAGAGGTCATCAAGCCAGACGTCTGTGGTTTGTGTGCCTAGAAGCTGATCCGCACGCTGATTGCTGGCAACAACCTTGCCCGACTCATCGCATATGAGAATGCCTGACCAGGGGCTGTCAAAGTTGTCGGCAGTTGTGTTTAGCGTAATCTGAAAGTAGTCCGCCTCAAACTGCCGGTTTAATAGGCGGTTTTCAACCGACTGGGCAAGCAATTTTACCATGCCAAGGGTATGGGCTTGCGGTAGGTAGGCATCACTGAAAACGCTCAACACACCGGTAAGCTGTTTTCGGGTGTCAAAAATAGGTGCAGCAGAGCCAATAATGCTTCGGTGGAATTTAAGAAAGTGTTCGTTTCTCTGGATTTGTATCGCTTTGCCGCTGGCAATGGCGGTTCCGATGGCGTTGGTGCCGCACTGTTGTTCCTGCCAGTTGGCACCTTCCTGAAAAAAAGGCCTGAGACCGGACTCTGTAATGCGCTGGTCGCCCCAGACTTTCAACACGGTGGCATGTTGGTTTGCCAGAAGGATTAAGCACCGGCTGCTGGAGAGCACATTGGTGTAATAGGGAACTACCTCTGCCTCTGTGCTGGATATCAGTTCATTGTGTTGGCGGCTTAGGTCTTCCAGCCGCATATCACTGAGTGCTGGTGGTGTGGGTTGGTGCTCCGGGTCAAGTCCCCACGCAATACAGCGCTCCCAAGATATCGCAATGTCACTTCGGTCATCCAAATGTTTGTTTTTCCGCATCAGGTTACATCCCTGTGTTCATTTTCTTGTCTGAAACTGTTCAATACTCTGTGCAAATAGTGTTTGCGTCAATGTTCAATTTGAACAAAGTAGTGTTAAACGAACATTGGTGTTTTCGATTTAGAAATGCGTGATTAATTAAATTGCGTTTTAAATCAGATCTGTAGGGGTAAACACCTAGGCTCTGTCTGAGTTTGGTACGAGCTTTGCGTTCAAAAAATAGAAATTGAATTCCCGGGCTTTCGTTTTCGTACCCGGGCACGCTTCCATAAGAACAACAAGGAATGCATATGTCCCTAACGCTGGAGAACCTCTCCCGAACGGTTGACGGCATTGATTATGTTCGGGATGCCAACCTCACTTTTGAGGCGGGATCCTTCAATGTTCTGCTTGGCCGAACTTTGGCTGGTAAAACCTCGATGATGCGGCTGATGGCCGGCCTTGATAAGCCAACCGAAGGCCGTGTGCTTTATAAAGGTGAAGATGTTACCGGGCAAAGCGTGCAGCGCCGGAACATTTCAATGATTTATCAGCAATTCATTAACTACCCCACACTCACCGTTTACGAAAATATCGCCTCCCCACTGCGGCTGGCCAAAATGGCAAAACCCGAGATCGATCGCCGAGTCAAAGAAACGGCGTCAATGCTACAGATTGAACCCTTGCTCAAGCGCTACCCCCTTGAGTTATCCGGAGGGCAGCAGCAGCGCACCGCTATGGCCCGGGCTTTGGTAAAAGATGCAACCTTGGTGTTGTTTGACGAACCCTTGGTGAATCTGGATTACAAGTTGCGGGAAGAGCTCCGCGCAGAACTAAGGGAGCTATTTCGGGAGAGGCAATGTATTGCGGTGTACGCAACCACTGAAGCTAACGAAGCTTTGGCTTTGGGTGGCACCACCACCTTGTTGCATGAAGGTCGGGTGGTTCAGACCGGGCCAGTTATGGATGTTTACCGTGCGCCGACGAACACTTTGGCTGCGCAGCTGTTCAGCGAACCACCGATGAACATGATCCGCGGGCGTGTGACGTCTACGGAAGTGACCTTCGATGAGTACTCCCATCACGCATTGACTCAGGAACTGGAGAAACTAACGCCCGGCGATTATTGGTTTGGTATTCGCCCCAGCCATATTTCATTGGTGCCCACCAACGATGACGACCTAGAAATGTCCATGGAGGTTGCGCTGAGCGAAATCAGTGGTTCCGAGACCTTTATGCATGTTGAAAACAGTCATTTCGAGATGGTCATGCAATTGATGGGCGTTCACCAATACCACACAGGTGCCCCGGTAAAGGTCTACTTGCCCGTTAATAAGCTCTTTGTATTCGATAGCAGTGAGCAGTTGGTGCATACACCATCCCGGATTTCAGGAGGCGCGCTCTAATGGCTGAAATTCAATTAAAAGCTTTGGCTCATAGTTACATCGCAAACCCAGCAGGGCCTGGTGATTACGCCATTCGCCAGCTTGACCACATTTGGCACAAAGGGGGCGCCTATGCACTGCTTGGGCCTTCCGGATGTGGCAAGAGCACTATGCTGAACATTATTTCCGGCTTGGTTCAGCCCTCCGAAGGTGACGTGCTGTTTGATGGGAAGCGGGTCAATGAACTGTCACCACGGGACAGAAACATTGCACAGGTGTTCCAGTTCCCTGTGATCTATGACTCCATGACCGTATACGAGAATCTCGCATTTCCGCTCAAAAACAACAAAGTGCCCGCAGCCAAGATCAAAACGCGAGTACAAGAGATTGCAGAGGTGCTTGAGATAGAGGACAAGCTCCATAAAAAGGCGAAGAACCTAACGGCAGATGAAAAGCAGAAGGTGTCCATGGGGAGGGGACTGGTTCGGGAAGATGTTTCAGCGATTTTGTTCGATGAACCTCTGACGGTTATTGATCCTCAGCTTAAGTGGAAGTTACGCAGAAAGCTAAAACAGATCCACGAGCAGTTCGACATTACTATGGTGTATGTCACGCACGATCAGCTTGAGGCATCAACATTTGCCGACAAAATCGCAGTGATGTACGACGGACAAGTTGTGCAATTCGGCTCGCCAACGGAACTCTTCGAAGCCCCCAACCACACGTTTGTCGGCTACTTCATCGGAAGCCCGGGTATGAATATTGTGGAGGTTGAGCGCTGTTCCGGAGGTGTGCGTTTCGGCTCTATTGTGTTGCCTCTTGAGGCATGGCAGGTCGAGCTTCTCGAACGTATGGAAACGAGTAATGTGAAGGTTGGCATACGGCCCGAGTTTATCGAGATTTCACCGGTAGTCTCAGATGATACCTACGCGGCGGAAGTGCTGGATGTAGAGGATCTGGGCACTTATAAAATTGTGACAGCGCAGCTTGGCGGGCAAGAGATGAAGGTGCGCCAGAATGAAGAATTTGATGCCATTGTTGGTACCCGCGTAGACCTTTCATTCCCGAAGCAGTGGCTCTTGCTATATGTGGATGAATTTCTGGTACAGGAGCAGCAGCCATGAATAAAATACCCGATAACCGTGCCTGGTGGCTGGTTTTGCCGGTTTTCCTTTTGGTTGCCTTTTCGGCACTGATTCCTCTTATGACGGTCGTCAATTACTCGGTTCAGGATATATTCGGGCCGGGTCAGGCCTACTATGTGGGCACCGAGTGGTTCAAAGAAGTGCTAGCGGATGAACGCCTTCGGGACTCTCTGGTGCGGCAATTTGTGTTCTCGGGGTTCGTGCTACTGATCCAGATTCCATTGGGTATTGGTGTGGCTTTGATGATGCCGAAATCTGGCATCAAGGGCTCCTTGTGCCTGATTCTAATTGCTATACCTCTGTTGATTCCCTGGAACGTGGTAGGCACGATTTGGCAGATTTTTGCCCGCGGTGATATTGGGCTGTTCGGCTGGGGTATCAATCAGCTTGGAATAGACTACAACTACACCGGCGATACTCTGGACGCCTGGCTGACGGTGCTTTTGATGGATGTCTGGCACTGGACGCCTCTGGTTGCGCTACTCTGCTATTCCGGCCTGCGCGCCATTCCCGAGGCCTTTTATCAAGCAGCCGAAATCGACCGTGCTTCTAAGTGGGCAGTATTCCGCTACATCCAGTTGCCGCGTCTTAAGAGCGTATTGATCATTGCTGTGCTTCTGCGGTTTATGGACAGCTTCATGATCTATATCGAGCCCTTTGTTCTCACAGGAGGTGGCCCCGGGAGCTCGACAACCTTTCTGAGCCAGACGCTCACAACCATGGCAATAGGGCAGTTCGACTTGGGGCGTGCGGCCGCATTCTCTTTGATCTACTTCCTGATTGTATTGCTGATTTCTTGGTTGTTCTTCACTGCCATTACTCACGCCGACAAAGAAAAATAAGGAGAGTGCGATGAGACAAACACGTTCCAAAAATATCGGGATTACAATATACATCCTGTTGTTGCTGACGCCGGTATACTGGTTGCTGAACATGTCGTTCAAGACGAGCAGGGAAATTCTGGGAGGGCTTACCCTGTGGCCTCAGAATTTCACGTTTGATAATTACGTTGTGATCTTTACAGATCCTAGTTGGTACAACGGCTACCTAAACTCAATGGCGTATGTTTCCATCAACGTGGTTATTACACTGTTGGTTGCCTTGCCTGCAGCCTACGCGTTCAGCCGTTATAAGTTTCTAGGTGATAAACACCTATTCTTCTGGTTGCTCAGTAACCGCATGGCGCC
>Ga0209075_1000420_pt1 | contig 40995 bp, 39 predicted proteins | sample Stecom2011_FD_187523 | JGI IMG/M metagenome (GOLD analysis project Ga0209075, IMG submission 187523) | Agricultural soil microbial communities from Utah to study Nitrogen management - Steer compost 2011 (SPAdes) (version 2) | ecosystem: Environmental > Terrestrial > Soil > Agricultural land...
CTTTTGTTTCGCGAGTTGTACTTGAATGCGCCTACCGGAGAGATTTTGGTGAATGTGTCATGGTAAAGGATGCTGGCATTTAGCAGAATGAGTTTGTCAGGCTTGTTTGAGAACCACTCTTTGATGTATTGTCCAACATCGTGACTGGGTTCGTCTTTGGCTTCAAGTTCTGCAAAGATTGGTTGCAGTTCTGCTCCCACATCTACCTTGGTATAGCCAATGGCGTCAACAAGGTAATTGATGATTTTTTCCCGTTTCGCACTGTTGTTACCTACAACAGCCCACAATTTGAATCGAAGGCTGTTTGCGAGTGATAGGTATGTGTCAATGTGTTTAGATTCTTTCATTGCCTATTTAATGTCTTTCTGTTCAATCAATAATTCTCGTACTTCAACTTCGAGAATCTTTGCTATTTCATAGAGTACTTCAAGTCTGGGTTGTTGTCGGTTTTGTACATAGCCGTTAACCATATTGTAGCTTTTACCAAGTTGCTCGGCAAGCCATTTTTGTTTAATTCCCTTTTCTTCAAGTACTTCCTTTATTCGGTTCATATCCGTATAAATTTTAGTCGCTAAAATAGCACAAAAATCTCATTTATCTCGTTTTTCAATATACATATCGTTCGTTTCCTTGTTAGTCTGTCCGAGCGAGGGCAAAAAAATAGGCTCTTTTGGTTTTTTGCGTTTGGCTTGTGGGTCGGCAAAAACCAAATGTGCCTATTTGCGCGTTGGCTTTTTCAGCATGGCATACAACGGCCATGGCTAAGAAACGTGCGGGTTTTGGAACACGTATTTGTCATCCAAGAACCAAGTTTTATTATGTGTACTAATTTTCATTTTACCCTTTCTGCCCGCATGTTTTCTTAGCCGATGTTGTATGCAGTTTTAGTTATTAGTGATAATGAGAGTAATCTTCTAAATCTTCTACCTTATTTTCTAATGAATTAATATCACTTTGATTGTCCCCGATGTTGCCATAGTTAAGCCCCCCAAAGTGTAAAGGCAAATATTAATAACACACCAAGAATCACATTTTTGTCAGAGGTTTTTTTCTCAATATTCTCGGTTTTATTTTGGGTTGAATTAGATGAGGAAAACAAGTCTTTCCGCCAATTCCTTAGTAAAAGTCCAAACACAACCATAAATGCCCCAATTCCTGCACTTTCTTTATCAACATATTTATCAAGTGTACTTGTGACAAATACGCCTGTACCAATTGCAATTGTTATCAATTCTACAATTGCCCAGATAATTTTTTTCGCCATATCTATTACTTTTTAGTTTAGTTTATCCATTTGAATTTCTACAATAGTTTCCAATATTCTTATTAATGGTTCAAGAAGTAGCCTTTGATGTTCTTCAAAATGTTTTTCACCGTGTTGTATATTGCACCTTACATTGTATATTGCACTAACTGCGGCTTGAGCTTTAGTAGTCGGATTTTCGCTTTCTAAATTTTTCATCAACTCTATGTCAATATTCTTTTTGGAAACTCCGTCAGCAAGGTTGATATGAAAAATATCTTTCCTTATCAAATCAGCGATTATTTCTATATCTTCAAAATTGTTCTTTTCTTTCAATCGGTTAATCAAGTCAACCGCTGAGTTAAACTGAACCACCAATTTTGTTGCTTTCTCCCTGTCTGAATGACCAGGTTTAGTTAATTGTCCGTTCTGTTTCATTTGCCGATAAGACTCGTTGTAAAGTCTGTTGTACAAAGTGAAAAGCGCGGTATACTTGTCAAATAAAGTCCCTAAATCGTCACCTGTATATGATGATATCTTTTTTGTCCAAGTCTCAATGTAGTTTTTTGTTTCCTGTGTCATTTTTCAAATTGCATACAACTCTCTTATTTGCCATAAAAAAATAAGTTTATATGACACAATCTGTCAACTAACCCAAGGTTTTGTGGCTTTTATTTCTTTTTCAAATATAGCAAAATTTTATTATTAGTCAATGAAAAAAATAAAATTTCACAAATCATCAAAAGGACTTTTTATATTCTCAATTTTCTTTTTAGAAACATGCGTGTAAATTTCAGTAGTTCTGCTACTGTTGTGACCTAAAAGCTCTTGGATGTAGCGTAAATCTGTACCCGTTTCTAATAAATGCGTGGCGTAACTATGACGGAGCCAATGCAGAGTTGCCGGTTTTTTGATGTTAGCCTTTTTTAGGGCTGATTTTAAAACTTGCTGAAGACTTTCTCCACTGTATTGTGTACCTGCTACCTGCCCTTCAAACATCCAAACTTTTGGCTTATATGCTTTATAATAATCCTCAAGCATCACTAATATCTTAGGAGATAGCGGAACAATTCTGTCTTTTTTGCCTTTGCTTTGAAATACATGCAGTGTTAGTCGTTCTCGATTAATATCTTTAAATGTAATGTTTAAAAGTTCCGAACGTCTTAATCCGCATGCATAAATTAAGCTTAGCATTGTGCGGTGTTTTAAATTTCCGTGTGCTTCTAAAATTAATTTCACTTCTTCTTTGCTTAAAACTCTTGGCAATTTTCTTTCTGTTTTTGGACGATGAATGAGGTTCACATTAATTTCTTTGTTATCAGTTATACGGTAAAATAATTTTAAGCTATTTACAAATTGATTTTGATAGGTAGAAGAAAGTTTGCGCTTTAAAATATACTCGTTATTGAAGTGGATAATGTCTTTATTCAAGATTTCTTCTGTTTTCTTGCTCTTAAAGAACTGAAAAAAAACGCTTATACATTCGGTATAAGTCTTAATTGTATTTTCGCTATATCGTTTGGATTTTAACCAATGGGTAAAAGTTTCAATGTTGGTAATTGTATCCGGCAATAATTCTTCTTCATACCTTAGTGGAAGGTTGTACATTTTTCGGTACTTACTAGTGTCAGGTAAATGCCAAACTTTTAACGTACTACTCCATTGACGACCGCTTAACTTTTTGAAACGATTTATCAGCTCTGTTTGATTGGGAAATTCAACCGCAATCCTTTTTTTCCATGATGATTAATGAAATATGCTTTGTACATAATCTAGGTGGTTTTAGTAGTGTAAAAACATCATAATAATGATTTTACCAAATATTAGATTACTAATTTAGGGATTTTTACCATAAAAACAAAAACAGATAATTTTTGCGGGGAGGGGAAGACTCTAATTTCAATTCAACAATATCATAATTTCATTTTAAGTTGTTTTAATAACATCATATTTTAATGCTATGTAAGGGCGAAACATTATACATATCAAAAGAGGAGGGAAGTAGCTTGTTGTAACTGACGTTAGGCGTAAAACAGATAAGATATGAGTATTGCAGCTAGAATTCCAATAAAGTCTGCAAATAAACCTGCACCTGCAGCATATCTTGTTTTTTTAATTCCTACAGAGCCAAAGTAAACAGCTAATATATAAAAAGTGGTATCTGTTGACCCTTGGAAAGTGGCTGCCATTTTAGCGACAAAAGAGTCTACACCATGGGTTGTAAATGTTTCTAACATTAGTCCACGCGCTGCAGCTCCACTGAATGGTTTAATGAATGCTACAGGGAGTGCTTCTATAAATTCAGTGTGCATAACTCCAATTAAATGTAAACCGTAGATTATGCCGTCAAAAAGCATTTCCATAGCTCCAGATGCTCGAAAAACACCAACCGCTACTAAAATAGCGACAAGATAAGGGACAATTTTTATAGCTACATCAAAACCTCCTTTAGCACCATCTATGAATACTTCGTAAACATTTATTTTTTTACGAATACCAAGAAATAGAAAGATGATAATAATAGAAAAAAGAAGTAGATTTCCACCTACATTTGAAACTATTTCAACTTTGTCGGGGTTTCTGTGTAGCCAATATAAAAGTCCTAATATTAAGACCGTCATAGAACCAATATAGGCAATAACAACTTTGTTGAACAAGTTGATTTTTTGTTTTATCGCTACAGCTATAAGTCCAGCTAAAGAAGAGAAAAAAGTAGTAAATAAGATGGGTAAAAATACATCCGAGGGCGAACTAGAACCTGCAGTACTACGGTAAGCTAAAATACTTACTGGAATTATAGTTAGCCCCGAAGTATTGAGCACTAAAAACATGATTTGAGCATTGGAAGCAGTATCTTTTTTGGGATTTATTTTTTGTAGCTCTCCCATTGCTTTTAGTCCTAATGGTGTAGCAGCATTATCAAGACCAAGCATATTGGCGCTAAAGTTCATCATCATCGCGCCCACAGCAGGATGGTCTTTTGGAACTTCCGGGAAAATTTTTTGAAATAGAGGAGCCACTAACTTTGACAAATGATGAATCGCACCTCCTTTTTCACCTATTTCCATAAACCCCATCCATAGGCATAAAGCACCTGTTAGAAATAGAGCAATTTTAAAAGCAGTTTCAGCATTTTCAAATAATGCATCGACCATTTCTTTGATAATAAGCGTGTCACCCAAAAAAAGGAGTTTCCCAACTCCCACGAGGAGAGCTGTAAAAAAAAGACCAATCCACAAACGATTTAATAACATATTTGCTAAGTTCTTAAAATTTAAGTTTGTTTTGCGACATACTTCTGGGAAATATCAACAAAGTTTTCCATAATCACCGCTCCGTGATTTCCTGATACTTCTAAAATAAATTGTGTGCCGTAAATTGGTTCATCTATTTTTTTCATGGCTTCATTGATACTCCAATCAGAATTGGCTAAAAGTGTAAAGTGTGGAGGAATTGAGATGGTGCCTGCATTGTCTTTAACCATGTGTATTACTTCTGGAAGTTTATTGAAAAGTTCAGCGGTTTCAATTATCCCAATTTCTACCACTTCGTTTTTATATGCTTGATATGATACTTGAGCGCCAAAAGCAACTCCTAACAGGTGATGTCCTACTCCAATTCCTAAAATTGGAAGGTCTAAAGTGTATAGCTCTTGAATTTTAGAGATGTATTGTTCTGGATTTATCTCATTGATTGAAAAATGCGCATGTGAAAGTACGATGCCTATCGGTTGAAAAGACTTAATTTCTTCTAGATCGATGTCGAGTAATGAAAATGTTTGAAAGTCACTAGAGATATCGACTAGCTCTTCAAGCTTTTCTATTGAGGAGTAGCCACAGTTTATAATTACTATCATAGCGGAGGTGTTAGACTTTTAAATTCCCAAACGACAGAATTTTCTTGGTTTTTTAAAATAAGAGTGTGTTTATCAATGTGAAGTATATCATAATAATGCATTTCTTCTTTGATTTTGCTGACGTAATTCAATCTTAAAAAAGGATTACCTGCTGCATCAAGAACAATCCAAAATCTACCGTAATCACCTTGTTGGCTTCCGAGATGTATAAAATCTTGTTCTAGAAAAGTTTTGTTATCATATAGAATAAAAGTTTTTCGATAAGCTTTGGTATAGGGTAGTGCGCTGTCGTTTTCTAAACTGGATTTTTCTAGCACCCATACTTTTGCGCTGTGTCCATCAAGGTAATGTTTTGGAAATACATATTCTATATTTTCAGCATTGATACAAGATGCAAGCGTGGATAAGAGCAATATTAAGTATAGATAAGGTCTCAAAAAATTAGTTCTTTTTCAATGATTCTTTCGTGAATAGCCTGAGTTGCTCTGGCTTTTAGTTCTGGGTCATCAAAAGTGCCTTGAAGATCGCCGATAGCTTCCACAAAGTGATATTTACCATCTTTATACCTTAAAAGCACATCGTACCGGTCAAAAATATCGTTTCCAAGGTCGTCAATAACCGCTACGATTAAATCGTCAATTTCATTATCTTGAGGAATTCGTTGAACTAAATAACCAGTGATTCCATTCATGAGTACGAGTTTTCCTCTTTCTCTCACAAAAATTAACAGTCTGCGATAAGGATAATTATTGACGCCAGCTTTTACTTGTAATAAAAAAGCATCTTCAATTTTTCTTTTGTGGTTATAAGGAAAAAAGTTAAACAATTTTGAGCTGCAAGGTGTGGTTTGATTATTTGTTACCGCATCAAAGGCTGGGTCACATATTCGGGTTTCAATCAAAAGCTCATAATATACTTTATCGTCAAATCCCATTTGCGAAAACATATCTGCTTCTGCCTTATCTATAATTGAAGCTTCTTCTTCAAGCTTGTTTATTTCTTCTTTTTCTTGGTCTTCATTTGTTGAAATAGGAGTTTCCTCTCCAACTTTCTTTCCTTTTGAGGGAGATTCTTTGCTGTCACTTGTACATGAAAGGACCAAAAAGGATAATATGATAAAAGTAATAAAAACTCTCATGTTATAATTGTTCAATTGTTCCACCAAGCTTTATAGATTGATTTACAACGGGATTTCCTTTATAACTGATGGTTCCTCCGCTTCTCACATCTGCATTTAATAGGTCGACTGGCGCACAAATTATTTCTCCTCCAAGCGTAACATTAGCTGTTATTGTATTAGCCTTTAAGTTGGCTGATGCAATTGTTCCACCTGCACTAATAGAAGGTTCAAAGTGCTTTGTTTCTCCGTCAATTTGTATAGATCCTCCTTTTGTAATTCTGGCTTTGATAGAGTCTGCTACAATGTTTTTAACGAGTAATTTTCCTCCGGCATCTACTTTGAGGTTAAGCTCGTTTTCACTTGTTCCCGCATTGTTGATTCTTATTTCAGCTCCTCGTTTGGCTTCAATTGAAGAAATTAATTTAGGATAATACAGCACTAAATCCAAGTCTATAGCTTTTACAAAACTGCCGCTATATCTTATTGTTAATGTTGAGCCAGAATAAGTAAATGTGAGATTGTCAAGGTTTACGTCTGCGCTAAACGTTTCTATTTGAGCCTCTGAACGATCAGAAACTTCGATTTCGACAGGAAAGTTTCCAATCACAATTAGCTCGTCAAACTCTAAAAGTGGTTTATTAGCTTTCTCTTGACTTATTAATGAAAAGGAAAGAAAAACAGAAAGAATTGCGAATGTAACTTGTCTAATCATTTTGTTTTATTAAATACGTAATTACTTTGATAAATAGCTTCTTGTAGAGCTTGTTTGTTTATGTGTGTAGGTATGTTTTGAGTTTCAAACCAATCTATCATTTTTTCTGTAGGCATATTTCCGACCAATTCATCTTCAGCCATTGGACAGCCTCCAAAACCTCGAATTGCACCATCAAATCTTCGGCATCCCGCATCGTAAGCAGCTTTTACTTTTTCTGCGTAAGTGTCAGGTGTGGTATGTAGATGAACCCCAATTTCTATGTCATTAAATTCAGGAATTACATTATTTAACACATCTGAAATTAATTGTGGAGTAGCCGCTCCAACTGTGTCAGATAGTGCGAGAATTTTTATGTCAAACTCTTGTTTTAGGCGTTCTATCCATTGCAAAACAATGTCTTTATTCCATAAATCACCATAATGATTTCCAAACCCCATCGACAAATAGACAACTAATTCTTTCCGGTGTTTAAGTGCAGTGTTTTTAATGTTTTCTAAACGTTCTAAACTTCCCTCTATTGAAGTGTTGGTATTGCGTTGTTGAAATGTTTCAGAAATAGAAAAAGGGTAACCTAAATAATCAATTTGTTCAAACACAACGGCATCATCAGCACCTCTTTCGTTCACAGTAATTGCTAAGAGTTTTGATTGAGTGGATGAAAGGTCTAATTTATCGAGAACTTTTGCGGTGTCTCTCATTTGGGGTATTACAGCAGGAGATACAAAGCTTCCAAAATCAATGGTATCAAATCCCACTTTTAATAGTGTGTTGATGTAATCTATTTTTGTGGTTGTAGGAATGAAATCTTTTATTCCTTGCATTGCATCACGTGGACAATCTATGATTTTTAAATTATTCATGGTTACTAATATACAAAAAGTTTAAGATTTTAAAATGGCTTCATTAATTTTTCTAACCAATTTGGGTCCTTCGTAAACAAAGCCAGTATAAATTTGAACTAATGAGGCTCCAGCCTGAATTTTTTCTAGTGCATCTTGTGGCGAATGAATACCTCCCACGCCAATAATAGGAATGGTTCCGTTTGATTTATCATGAAGGTAGCGAATCACTTCTGTAGATCGTTGTGTTAATGGCTTTCCAGAAACACCGCCTGCGCCAATTTCTTCGACATTTTTTGTGCGTAATCCTTCTCGGCTAATTGTAGTATTTGTTGCTATAACACCTTCAATTTTTGTAGAAGTTACAATTTCAATAATGTCGTCTAATTGCTCATTGGTTAAATCAGGAGCGATTTTCAATAAAATGGGGCGCTGAGTTTCTTTTGTTTGGTTTAATGATTTTAATGCGTTTAAAAGATTAGTTAATGGTTCCTTATCTTGTAATGCTCTTAAATTAGGAGTGTTCGGAGAACTCACATTCACGACAAAATAATCAACGTATGGGTAAAGTTCATTAAAACAAATTATGTAATCATCTACTGCTTTTTCATTGGGTGTATCTTTGTTTTTTCCAATGTTTCCGCCAATAATTATTTGAGTATTTCGCTTTTTAAGTTGTTGAACTAATGCTTTAACACCTTCGTTATTGAAGCCCATTCTATTGATGATGGCTTCATCTTCTACTAAGCGGAAAAGTCTTTTTTTAGGATTTCCTTCTTGTGGTTTAGGCGTAACGGTTCCGACTTCAATAAAACCAAAACCACAATATTCTAGTTCATTGAAGAGCAGTCCATTTTTATCAAAACCAGCTGCTAGCCCCACAGGGTTTTTGAAGCGAATACCGAACAATTCTCGCTCTAATTGCTTGTTTTCCACCACAAATCTTTTTTTCCAGATAAATTTCATTCCTGGAATTTTTAAAATGAATTTAATTCCTTTAAAAGTGAAATGATGAATTTTTTCAGGGTCAAATAAAAAGAAAAAACGCTTAATTAATGAATACATAATTTATAAATGTTTTCACAAAAATAGAAATAAAAAAAGGTGAGCAATCAACTCACCTTAAATATATTTAAAACCCTAAAATCTAGTTTAGTTTTTCCTTGGTTTTTGAAGTCAGAAATTATTTGTCATCAAAATGTTTTCTCACTTTAGGAACTACCTCTGTTGCATATCGCTCTATGTTATCTAACATTTGTTTATGTGATGGTCCACCTGTGTCTAAATGTGCAACATATCTAGTTAATCCAAAAAGCTCGATGATATTAATTATTTTTTCTGCTACTTCATCTGAACTTCCCATAAAAAGTGCTCCTTCTTTCCCTGCACCTGCTAAGAATTGCTGTTCTGTATAGGCACTTCCCCAACCTCTTTCTCTTCCGATTTTGTTCATTTGATGTGCGTATACTGGATAGTAATCTTTTAAAACCGCTTCTTTTGAGTCGCCAATAAATGTATGGGTATGAACACCTAATTGCATTTCTTTTGGATCATGTCCGTGTGCGATATAATTTTCTTTATAATATTCAATTAAGGGTGTAAACTGTTTAGGTTGTCCTCCGATAATAGCAAACATGATAGGCAAACCTAATTTTGCAGCTCGTAAAACAGATGCTGGAGTTCCTCCCACAGCAATCCAAACAGGTAACTTTCTTCCTGGATGTGGATAAATCGTTTGGTTTTTGATAGGTGCCCTAAATTTACCTTCCCAATTGATGGTTTTATTATTATTTAAATGTAAAAGTAGATTGAGCTTCTCTTCAAATAACTCATTGTAATCATTTAAATCATAACCAAATAAAGGAAAAGATTCAATAAAACTTCCTCGACCAGCCATAATTTCTGCACGCTGATCTGAAAGTAAATCGAGCATAGAAAAGTCTTGATATAGTTTAACTGGATCTACAGAGCTAACTACGCTTACACCACTTGATAGCTTTATGTTTTTTGTAACAGATGCAATAGCAGAAAGAATAATTTCGGGTGCAGAAACTGCATAATCTTCACGGTGATGTTCTCCCATTGCAAAGACATCTAAACCGAGTGTGTCGGCTTTTTTAACTTGTTCTACAATTTGTTTTAAACGTTCTCCTGGGTTTTGATACGTGTTACTTTGAGGATCGTAACTTACATCCCCAAACATTCCTATTCCTAACTCGATTTCCATATTTTGTTTTTTTCTAGCTATTGATGTGAGTTATAAAAGCACTCATTTTACAATACCTAATCAATTATACATCATTTAATTCTCTTTTACTTTTTTAACCCGAAAAGTGAAGTGCTTTTGAGTTAAATAGCTAAAGGTAACAACAATGATAATCGTTAAAAGTTTAGAAACAGTAGGGTAGAAGTGACAAATTTCGACAAAAAACTTTAAAAGTATGTAGTTTAAAAATATATTCGAAAGCACAAGTAGAAAATATCTAAATAATTGAATTCTTCCTCTGATATTTGATTCAGACCAAACGATATATTTTGATAAGGCAAAACCTAAAGGGAAAGTAAAAATAAATGCAAATATAAAAGCTGCTATGTAGGGTTCAAATGCTATTTTTTCAGTGATTTGTAAAACTTCCTTTTTGAAAATAAAGTTGTAGGATATAAAGTATAAAATTAAGTCCAATACCATGTTAGAACCTCCGACAGCAGCATAATAGTAATTCTGCCTACTTAAAAAAGGCTTAAAAATAGGGTAGAAAAAATCCAAAAAACGAGTAATTTTTTTGCGCAATTTTATTTCGTGTTTACATGGAAATTAAACGGTCAAGATAAATTTAACTTAACCGTTTAATAGATATTGTTTTCTTCAAAAATGTATTTACTTAAAGTACCTGAAATCCTGTTTGTTTTCAATGCGTTTCAATGAAGCAAAAATGAGTTTAATTGTATTCTCCACATCTTCTTGATGAGCCATTTCAACTGTAGTGTGCATATATCGTAAAGGAAGTGAAATTAAAGCAGATGGCACTCCAGAGTTACTGTAAGCAAAGGCATCTGTATCCGTTCCTGTACTTCTTGAAGCTGCGGCTCGTTGAAAAGGTATTTTTTCAGCATTTGCCGTGTCTATAATAAGCTTTAGAAGATTGTTTTGTACGGCAGGGCCATAAGTTAAAACTGGACCCAAACCATTTTTTGTATCTCCTTGCTCTTTTTTATCAATCATTGGAGTAGAGGTATCGTGACAAACATCTGTAACTATAGCTACATCTGGTTTAATTCGATGTGCAATCATTTCTGCACCACGAAGACCAATTTCTTCTTGCACCGAGTTCACGATGTAAAGTCCAAAAGGAAGTTTGGTTTTTGATTCGTGCAATAAACGAGCTACTTCAGCAATCATAAAACCACCAATTCTGTTGTCTAAAGCCCTTGATACAAAACGATTTTTGTTTAAAATCATAAATTCATCTTCGAAAGTAGCCACACAACCGACATGAACACCTAATTTTTCAACTTCTTCCTTTGAAGAACATCCGCAATCTAAACTTATGTTTGTCATGCTAGGCTTTGGATCTTTGTCTTTTCTTGTATGAATGGCAGGCCAACCAAAAACCGCTTTTACTACTCCTTTATCTGTGTGAATATTTACTCTTTTTGAAGGTGCTATCATGTGATCAGATCCTCCATTTCGAGTAACATATATTTGTCCATCATCTGTAATGTAATTCACAAACCATGCAATTTCGTCGGCATGTGCTTCAATTACAACCTTATATTCTGCTTCTGGATTGATAATGCCTACTACTGTGCCGTAGTTGTCTACAATATATTCATCGATATATGGTTTGATGTACTCCAACCATAATTTTTGCCCTGGTGTTTCAAAACCAGTAGGTGAAGCATTGTTTAAATACTTTTCTAAAAAAGATATACTGTTCTCTGTTAATAACTTACTCATTTTTGCTTTTTTTTTGAAAACCGAAATATACGATATTATTAAAAATAGAGACCTATAAAAATTAAAAAACGGTAGGGAAAATTTAATGTCATCCGAAAAACAGTATTGAAATCGATATTCTTTCCACAATGTATTTATTTTTCTAAATTTGTAAAAATAATTTACAACAGATGAAAGACATTACTGTACAAGAACTGGCAGATGCATTAAAACAAAATGTATCATTTACTTTGTTGGACGTACGAGAACCTTACGAATATGAGGTATGCCATATTGACGATTGCGTGCATATTCCAATGGGTGAGATTCCTTCACGCATACAGGAAATTGATAATTCTAAAGAGGTATATGTAATGTGCCAATCAGGAGTTCGAGCATCTGCAGTGGCCAATTTTTTAAAAACAAATTATGGTTTTTCAAAAATTGCAATTGTAATAGGAGGTGTGAATGCTTATATCGAAGAAATCGATCAATCAATCAATATTTAATGAGAAAGGAACGTTCAAAAAAGCAACTCTTAGGAATTACGCTTAGAGGCATGGCGATTGGAGCAGCTGATGTAGTGCCAGGCGTTTCTGGGGGTACAATAGCTTTTATTTCTGGTATTTATGAAGAGTTAATTCACAGTATAAGTAGCATTAATTTAAAAGCATTAAAAATATTAAGAAAGGAGGGAATAAAGCCTTTTTGGAAACATATTAACGGTACTTTCTTTGTCGCCTTATTACTTGGAATAGCAATTAGTGTTTTGACATTAGCGAATTTGGTGACTTACTTTTTAAATGAGCATCCAGTAATGGTTTGGTCGTTTTTCTTTGGGTTGGTATTAGCAAGTGTATATATTATAATTAGAACCATTGACAAATGGAGCGTTTTTTCAGTCATAAGTTTAATGGTTGGAACTGCAGGTGCAGCCTATATTGCAACACTTCACGTTACAGCTTCTGGAGGAGATTTATGGTATATCTTTGTCAGTGGTGCAATCGCGATTTGCGCTATGATTTTACCTGGAATTAGTGGCGCTTTCATCTTGATTCTTATGGGTTCTTATGGAATAGTAATGCAAGGATTAAAAGAACTTGATTGGCTGCTAATATCTGTTTTTGCTTCTGGTTGTTTAGTCGGAATTTTGTCGTTTAGCCATTTGTTAAAATACTTGTTTGCGAACTTTAAAAATTTACTGTTGGCTTTTCTAACGGGTACCTTGATTGGCTCACTCTTAAAAGTTTGGCCTTGGAAAAATAATTTTGGAGATGCGCCAGTAGTTGTACATTCAGATGGGAGAGAAGAGTGGATGCAAGTCAACGTGTGGCCAAAAGATTATCTAAATATTGTTGATGGTGCAAACAGTAGCGCAAACATTTTCTACGCTGTTTTACTCATGATTGCAGGCTTTATGGTGATTTATACGCTAGAGAAAGTAGGGACCTATATCAAAAATAAAAATAATGCTTAAAAAGCTGGATAAAGCAAAGTTTGGACTTTTAGGAAAGTCACTTGCGCATTCTTTTTCTAAGTCTTTTTTTGAAGAAAAATTTGAGAAGGAGAATATTGACGCCACTTACGAAAATATTGAACTTTCAGACGTTTCATCTTTAGCGCAATGGATAAAAGAAGAACTACCCAATTTTGTGGGAGTCAACGTTACAATTCCTTACAAGACGGAAATCATTCCTTTTCTTGATGGACTTAGTTCAGAAGCAAAAGCAATTGGAGCTGTAAATACTGTGCATTACAAAAATGGGAAAGCCATAGGGTACAACACAGATGCTTATGGATTTCAAAACTCAATCAAACCTTTTTTCAGAAATGTGCATGAGCGGGCTTTACTTTTGGGTACTGGTGGAGCTTCAAAAGCAGTTAAATATGTTCTAGAGAACTTAGGGGTTACTGTAGCTCATTTATCCCGCACTCCAAAGCCTGAGCAAATGATTTTTGGATATGATCAAGCAAACCAAATTATGGTAGATTCTTTTCTGATGATTGTAAACTGTACGCCTTTAGGTACTTATCCAAAAGAAGATGAAAAACCCGATTTCCCAATCGAATTGGTAGGAAAAGACCATTTTGTGGTGGATTTAATTTATAATCCTAGTGAAACTTTGTTTTTAAAGTTGGCTAAAGAAAAGGGTGCAGATACGATAAATGGCTTGTCTATGTTGCAGCATCAAGCCAGAAAATCATGGGAGATTTGGGTGGAATCTAACTCGTGAGATTGTTTGTAAACCTTAGCATTCTCTTATACTTGACAATAAATAAGGTATAAGAATGAAAAGGGGAATCGAAAAAATTTTTAATCCCATACTTAGTTTTTATCTTTGTTAAAAAGGTTTGTTATTGAATTATTTGAAGTCATATATCAAAGAGGGAGAGCACCAAAGACAAGACTTTAAGTTTCGTGTGGATGATGCCAAAAAAATCGCGCGTACTTTAGTGGCTTTTGCAAATACTGATGGTGGTCGTTTGTTGATTGGTGTTAAAGATAACGGCAAAGTGGTAGGAATTAATCCTGAGGAAGAATTTCATATGGTTCAAGGGGCTGCCTCTTTATATTGCAAGCCAGTGCTTAATGTGTTTACGAATATTCTTGAGGATAAACATAAGTTAGTGTTGGAAGTTGTGGTTGAAGCTGCAGAGAATAAACCTTATATGGCTTTAGATGAAAATGATAAATGGAAGGTTTATGTTCGCCGTGACGACCATACTTTGTTGGCTAATAAAATTCTATTAGGAGTTTGGAAACAAAAGAAAAAGAAATTTGCGACACCTCAAACTTTTGATGAAAACGAACAATTGGTACTTTCAATTATTAAAGAACATCAACCCCTAAGTTTAAGCAAAATATATAGAAAGTCTAAACTTAAAAAAGCTTACGTTGATAAACTTTTAATTTTGTTTGTTTCGTGGGGTGTAATTAAAATGGAGATTACTCCAACAGGAACTTTCTTTTTTGTGGAAGAGGAAAAATTCGCTTAAATGATTAAAATATGAACATGAATACGCAAGTAGATAAATATATAGAAACAGCAGACAGTAATCAAGTCGAAATTATGAAAAACGTGAGGAGGATAATCCATCAAAATATTCCTCATGTAATAGAAGATTTTAAATGGAATCGACCGATTTTTAAAACAACTAAAGATATTGCATATTTACAAGCCAACAAAAACCATGTTAATTTAGGGTTTTACAAAGGTTTTGAAAAATTAAATGACCCCGATAAGAGGTTAGAGGGAACGGGAAAAACAATGCGGCACATAAAGTTAAGAAAAATAGAAGATGTAGATGAAAAACTTTTAAGTGAATGGTTTAAAACGCTTTGTGAAGAAGAGTAATAAACTATTTAACGAATATTGAAAACCCACCTAAATTCATTTAATATCATTGCAGTAGCTCCCCAAACAATTTTATTTTTGATTCTAAAATGGGGAACGTCCTTGATTTTTGTCTTATAATCAATATCTAAATCTGTGTATTCAATAATATTATTTTGTAATAAACTAGATAAGGGAAAGTCGAAAACCTCTAGCACTTCCCTATGATCAGGCTTAAAATGAGGAACTGTGTTATAAAAAAACACATAAGGTTGAACTAAAAAGTTGCTGACAGGAATAAAAACGGGTGTTAATTGACCTAATAGTTTGAAATTCTCTTTTTCTAAACCGATTTCTTCCTCGCTTTCTCTTATCGCAGTTTGAACTAAATCTGTATCAATTTCTTCCATTTTCCCACCTGGTAAAGAAACTTGACCGCCATGAACACCAGGGTAAAAAGGACGTTGCATTAATATAAAAGATAGCTCTTCATTTTTTTCATAGATGATGAAGCTTACTGCACTTTTATCATAATTCACTGCGTATTTTAACGATTCGGATGATTTTTTTCTGTATACTGGAGAAATAGGAACGTGTGCTTCTTCACCAGGCAATTTTTCAGATAACTTTTTTTGTATATCTTTTATCGTTAAATTCATTGAAAAAATGTCTTTTATTTGTGTGATATGTAAAAATACAAATTAATAGATATGTTTTAGGAATTACTGATTTTAATATACTGCAATTGTTTTGTGGTTTGAGAAGGAAATTTAAAATATATAATTTGATTAAGTTAATAATTGTGAATGGCTTATGAATAATTCAATGATTTTTTATATCTTCAATACCTAGGTGGAAGAACTTGAATAAGAAACAGCATATATGTCAGCTAAAAATAAAAGATTAATCGTGTCGATTGACGGGGGAGGAATTCGCGGAGTTTTATCTCTTGTGCTGCTTAGACATATAGAAAAACTGTTTAAAAATAAGAATATCAGTAGCAGTCTTGGAAGTCGTATTGATATGATAGCAGGGACTTCCACAGGAGCAATAATTTCTGCGGGATTAACCATTCAACAAAATGGTGATTTTTTATATACGCCAGATAATTTGTTAACACTTTATCGTATGCGAGGCCCAAAATTATTTACTGATTCTAAGTCAATCGACAAGAACTATCAAGGATTAAGCAATTTATTAAAAAGAAAATTTAATGGCTTACTACTTTCAGATTTGAATGTGAAGTTTGTTTTTGTGAGCTATGATGTCAAAAGCAATTTACCTTTTGTTTTTAATGATCAATTATCTGATTTGCAAGATGTTCCTTTGTATTTGGCGCTTTCTGCTTGCAGTGCAATTCCTGGATTATTTCCCTCAATTTCTTTACAGGGTCATGAATTGATTGATGGTTTTATTACCACAAAAAATCCTGCATGGAAGGCTTATCAACATGCCCAAAAGAGTTTCCCTGAAGATGAATTAATTTTGGTGAGTGTGGGTACAGGAAAGTTAGAAGGGGAGATGTTTGATGAAGTGGAGAAAAATGCCTTACAAGTAGATGAACAGTTAAGAAAAAAAGAAAGCCAAAACCCAAGCTTTTCCTATTTCCGTTTTCAGCCTGAGTTGTTTACAGCTGCTCAAAATATGGATGAAGTGAGTCAAGAAAATATTAAAGCTTTGATTCATGATGGAAAAAAGTATATCCGAGAAAATGAATTAATATTTGCAGATTTGATTGATAAACTATTGTAAAAAAAAAGACTGTGTTCAAAAACACAGTCTTAAAATATTAACCTGTAGAAGTTAATTTTTGATCCGTATTATTATTACGCTTTAAAGTAAAGAAGGTTTCAAATATTTAAGGATTTATTTTCTCAAACAATGCAACTGCTTCAATATGACTTGTGTGTGGAAATTGATCTACAAGGCTTATTTTTTTTGTTTTATACCCATATTCTTCAAGTGTTTTGATATCTCTTGCTTGTGTAGATGGATTACAAGAAATATACACAATTCTTTCTGCTTGAAGTTGAATCACTTTGAGCAATGTTTTTGGTGCAATTCCAGCACGTGGTGGGTCTAATACAATGGTATCTATTTTTCCTTCATATTGAGGAAATTCTTTTAGAAACTTTCCTACGTCAGCGGCAAAGAATTCGATGTTATTAATGTTGTTTCTTTGAGCATTTCTTTTCGCATCTTCAATTGCTTCTTTGACAATGTCAACACCTATTATTTTAGTGTTTTTCGAACGTTGTGTAAGTATTTGACCGATGGTTCCTGTACCGCAAAATAAATCCATAACAATTTTATCGTTAAGGTCTCTATTTCCTTCAAAAACATAGTCTAATGCTTTGTTGTATAGCTTTTCTGCACCTTTAGGATTGGTTTGAAAGAAACTTTCCATACTGATTTCAAAAAACAACCCATTAAGCTCTTCAACCACATGGTCTTTTCCAAAGATTAATTTCCAATTTCCATTTTCAATTTTTGCTCGGTCAGCGACGTTGTCATTAACAGTATGTTGAAAACCTGCAATACGATGTCCCATTTTCTCTTGAAGAAAATCTCCAATAGACTGTACATCAAACTTTTCAATTCCTTGAGAAGAAGTCACCAAATTAACGAGCAATTTGTTTTCGTAAAATGATTTTCGGACTACAATATGGCGGAAAAAGCCTTCTTTCTTTGGTGGATGCCAAGCGGTTAAGCCAGTTTGTAGTAACTTTTCTCTTAATTCAGGTAGAAAAGTTTCCCATTCTTCATCAAACATACCAGAAGGGCGACTTAAATTTTCAACTTTCCACCATGTTCCTCTGTGTTTAAAGCCAATGGCAAAAGCATCATCAATCTCCTCGTCAGTCTCAATATCATGTTCGATACAAGAAAAGGAGTATTCCATTTTATTCCTATAATGGTAGTGAATAGGTGAGGAGATTAACTCATCGAATAGCTCTTCCACATTTTTTAAGTCAGCTAATCTTCTATATACTTCTAAAGTTGATTTTTTCTTATATTCTTCTTGCACAACCACAGGTACATGTATGTAGGGTGCACCACTAATTTCTTGGAAATCAGAGATTTTTTCTAATGGAGAACGTTTGATTATTTTCACCAAGTTACATTCTGCATGTTTTTTTCTCTTTTTAACAACCCTAGCTAATACCTTTTGACCTGGAAAAGTATTGTTTACAAAGAGAATATATGCTTTGTCATCATTATTTATGCGCGCAATTCCCTTACCACCGAATGCAAAATCAGTGATGTCCAATTCGATTATGTCTCCTCTTTTAATTTTTATCAAAATCAATCTTTTAAATCTATGCTAGAAAATTGAAGCACAATGCTCTTCTATTTTGCAATGTTTTTTTTCAAATCTTGGCAAAGATAGGATATTTATATGGAAAAAGAGAAGTTAAGGTGTGTAAAAGAATGGGAGTGCACCTGAGCTAAAGGGCGTACTACTTGAATTGATTATTCTTCAATATTTTCTACAATAATGGCGAAAGTAAGCCTGCTATTTTCTCGAAAAATGTCCGAATTTTATTTCTGTTCATCCACTTTTCTTTATTTAACTCTTCAGCATCCAGTAAATCTTCTTCAAAATGTTGACGGAGCTCTTGTGTTGTCTCTGAATTATACACAATTGTATTGACTTCAAAGTTTAGGTCAAAGCTTCTGTAATCTAAATTTGCGGTTCCAATAATTGCAATCTGATCATCAATGGCAATCGTTTTAGCGTGAACAAAGCCTTTTTTATAACGATAAATTCTAACTCCCGCATTGAGCAGTTCTTTATAATAGGAACGCGAAGCTGCATTTACAAATCTTGAATCAGACTTGTATGGCACCAAAAGTCTTACATCGACACCACTTTTGGCTATTACACAGAGCGCATTTTGTAGGCTTTCATCAGGAATATAGTAAGGAGTTGTAGCATAAATATACTCTTTTGCACTGTGGATGGCTTGAAGTAGGGAGTATAAAATGGTAGGCATCGCATAATCAGGTCCATCTGCTGCGAGTTGTACAGATTTATCACCCACTTTTTCATTAATTCCACTGAAAAGTTCTGGTTGTATTTCAACATTTTGGTTGACACAGAAATTCCAATCTGCAAGGAAAACAGCTTGTAGGCTTGCTACAATTGGTCCTTCTAGCCGTATATGAGTATCTCGCCAGTAGTAATATTCTTGATTATGCTCGTTACTATATCTATCACTCCAATTGATACCACCAGTGAATCCAATTTTCCCGTCTATTACAGCAATTTTTCTATGATTTCTATAATTCATACGATTTGCAAGGTATATCAACTTTACTTTATAGAAAGGATAAATCTCAATTCCTTTATTACGTAGCCTTTGTACAACAGTTTTTCGAATAGAGCTACTACCAAAGTCATCATAAATCACTCTAACCTTTACACCTTCCTCCGCTTTTTTGATAAGGAGATCTTCTAACTGACGTGAAAGCACTCCATCTTCCATTATATAATATTCAAGATGAATTGTATGTTTTGCATCTTTAATCGCTTGGAGTACGCTTGGAAATTTCTCCTCTCCATTTCTTAAGATTTCTACTTTATTATTACTCGTTAAGGGGTTGTTATTGGATTGAAATAAAAATTGAGGAATACGCGTATCTAATTCTTTTACTTTAGTGTCTTGATAGGATTCAATGCTTCGTTCATGCATTTTATATACTATCGTTTGAAGTATGTGACCAGAAATAACTTTTTTAGAATAAATCTGCCTTTTTTTATAATTAATTCCAACAGAAAAGTAAATAATCATACCAATGACAGGGAGGAAGAATACGGCTAATAAGTATGCTAATGTTTTTGAACTACTTCGGGTGTCTACAATAATTCTATAACTGGTAAAGATAATCAGTATAATGTATATTATTTCTATCGTAATTAGCCACCAAGTCATACATTATTGGATTTAATATATGGTTTTAAAAGTATCCAAAAATAATGGTTAATCCAAGTAAATGGATAAGTCGTTTTAATGTAGGTTTTGAAATGGAATATCCTTATCAGTTCATTTTGAGGTTTAATCACTTCATCGCTGTTGAAGCAGCTTGATTACATTAACCCTCGAATTATTCCTTTTTCACTATTTTTAATAAACTCTAAAACCTTAGTTTTATACTTACTGTCTGAAATTTCATTTTCAATAGCTGAAACTCCGTTAGAGATATTGTTGTTTTGGACATATAAAGTTCTGTATATATCCTCTATATGTTTAATTTCTTCATCGCTAAAACCTCTTCTTCTCATTCCCACGGAATTGACTCCTGCAAAACTTAGTGGTTCACGAGCGGCTCTCACGAATGGAGGAACATTTTTACGAATTAAACTTGCACCAGCAATAAAAGAATGTGCTCCGATAGTAATAAACTGTTGTGCTCCAGCTTTACCTTCAAGAATGGCATACTCTTCTATGGTAACGTGTCCTGAAAGTCCAACATAATTTGCTAAAATGGCATGATCGCCAATGGTGCAATCGTGAGCTATGTGTACATATCCCATAATTAAACAGTTCTTTCCTACCACAGTTTTTAGTCGGTCTTTAGTTCCACGGTGTATGGTTACACACTCTCTAATAGAAGTATTATCACCTATTTCCACAGTGGTATATTCTCCAGAAAACTTTAAATCTTGAGGAACTGCACCAATCACTGTTCCTGGAAATATTTCAACGTTATTTCCAATTCTTGTTCCTGGATAAATAGTTACATTCGGACCGATGTGACAGCCATCTCCAATTACTACATCTTCATAAATAGAGCTAAAAGCTTCAACGGTTACATTATTACCTAATTGTGCCTTCGGCGAAATCGAAGCTAAATTACTAATCATCTATTCTTCTTTATCTTTAATTATTTGTGCAAGCATTTCAGCTTCTACAACAACTTTTCCATTTACATATCCTTTTCCAGCCATATTGACTAATCCTCTACGAATAGGAGAAATTAACTTTAATTCAAAAACTACAGTATCACCTGGAATTACTTTTTGCTTAAACTTTACGTTATCAATTTTCATAAAGTAAGTAGAATATAAGTGTGGATCTTCTACTTTACTTAAGGCAAAAATACCTCCACATTGTGCCATTGCCTCTACTTGAAGTACGCCTGGAAAAACAGGATTTCCTGGGAAATGCCCTGTAAAATGAGGCTCGTTCATTGTGATATTTTTAACTCCTAAAATCGAGTCTTCTTTAATTTCTAAAATTTTATCAATGAGTAAGAAAGGATAGCGATGTGGCAATATTTTTTCAATGTCATTGATGTCGTATAAAGGCTCAGCGTCTAAATTGAACTTTCTTGGAGCATTTTTTTGCTTTTTAATCTGCTCTTTTAACACTTTTGCAAATCGAGTATTCCCTGAATGTCCTGGTCGAGCTGCCAAGATATGTGCTTTGATTGGCATTCCAACAAGCGCTAAATCACCCACAATATCAAGTAGTTTATGACGAGCAGGCTCATTTTCAAATTTCATTTGATAATTGTTCAAAGTACCAATTCCTGCTGATTCTACTTTTAGTGTTTCTTTTCCTAATAGTTGAGCTAAATAATCAAGTTCTTCTTGCTTGATATCATCACGTTCCACTAAGATGATAGCGTTATCAATATCACCTCCTTTAATCAATCCATTTTTTGCAAGGATTTCTAATTCGCGTAAGAAAACAAAGGTTTTGCAAGATGCAATTTCATCTCTAAAATCAGAAATCTTGTAGATTGTTGCGTGCTGTGTACCTAAAACTGGTGAGTTATAATCCACCATTACAGTTAATCTGTATTCTGGGTCAGGAACTGCTAAAAACTCGATGCCATTTTCTTCATCTTCCCATTTGATGTTTTCGTCTAATTCAAAATAAATCCTTTCCGCTTTTTGTTCTACAGCGCCTACAGATTCAATTGCTTTAATAAAGGGCAAAGAACTACCGTCCATGATAGGAATTTCAGGACCTGTGAGTTTAATCAGCACATTGTCAATTTCCAATCCATATAACGCAGCTAATATATGCTCTGTTGTATATACTTTAGCTCCATTTTGTTCCAGCGTTGTACCTCTATCAGTGGATACCACAAGGTCTGCGTCTGCATTAATGATAGGTTCTCCTTCGATATCTATTCGTTGAAATTTATATCCGTGATTTTCTGGAGCTGGACATAATTCCATTTCTACTTTTTGTCCTGTGTGTAAACCAACACCGATTAGTTTAACTGATTCTTTTAGTGTTTTTTGATATTCAACCATTGCTAAATTATAGTGAATGTGATTTAATAAAATTTATTTTAATTTATCTTCAATCGCTTGTAAACGATTTAATATTATTGGTAATCTTCTAAAGCCTACGTGCGATCTTTTAAAATCATCGATAGGAATACCAGGAGAACCCATTAATGTTGTATCCGTCTTTTTAACGCTGCTAGGTATTCCTGATTGTGCAACAATTTGTGTACGGTCAGCTATTTTGATATGTCCACTTATTCCCGCTTGTCCTCCGACCAATACGTTTTTACCTACTTTTGTAGAGCCAGCTATTCCAGCTTGAGCAGCCATAGCCGAGTTTTCTCCTATTTCAACGTTATGCGCAATTTGCACAAGATTATCTATTTTAACGCCTTTTCGTAAAATTGTAGAACCTAAAGTTGCTCTATCAATGGTGCTGTTAGCTCCAATTTCTACATTGTCTTCTAAAATTACATTTCCAATTTGTGGAACTTTTTGAAATTCACCTTTTTCATCAGGAGCAAAGCCAAATCCGTCGGCACCAACCACCGCACCGGCGTGAAGAATGCAATGTGAACCAACTTCACAGTTATGATAAATTGAAACATTAGGATAAATTGTTGTGTTTGACCCAACTTTAACGTTGTCACCGATGTAAGTGTTAGGGTAAATTTTTGTGTAATCACCTATCACAGCACCGTCACTTATATATGCGTTTGCACCAATGTATACATCCTTTCCGATTTGAGCAGTTTCAGCAATAAACGCACCTTTTTCAATTTTCGAAGGCTTTTCAAACATTTTATTATACACCTCTAAAAGTTTAGCGAAACAACTATACGGATCATCTACTTTAATTAACGTCAAAGTAGATGGAGTTGCTTTAGTGGGTGTAAAAGATTTTGCAACAATCGCAATTGATGCATGTGTAGTATAAATAAAAGGTTCGTATTTTTGATTGGCTAAAAAGGTAAGTGTATTGGGTTGTCCTTCTTCTATCTTGGAAAGACCAGAAACAGTAATGTTTTTGTTTCCTACAACTTGTCCGTTAATTAAATCTGCTATTTGCTCTGCTGAAAATTCCATTTTTCGAAAATATAAAAAGAGTTTGCTTAAAAATTGAAAATTAAGATTAGTTTTTCACAATTGTTTTTTCATTACTGTTATTTTCTACTCTATAACATAAATAATATTTTTCAACGGGTTTAGATAATGCATGAATATTTAGATTATCAGCCGCCAAACTTACATCTTTTATGCTTCCATCCTTCATTAAAAGATTAATATTTTCTTTTTCTTCATTATATGCATTGTTGCGAAGTATGTCTGTATGTACGAAATAACTTGCTTCCTCTTGATTTAAACCAAAATCTTTCTTCACATGATCAATCTCATATTGAATGCGTTTTTTATCAAATGGTTGATTTGAAATTTCAATTTTAAAAAGATTCCTATTAATGAGCTGTTGTGACAATAAAGATAGCACTTTATCCTCGTGGAATTGCCATACTTTTACTGCTCCCATGATGTCATAATCATCTAATAAAGCAAATTGTGATAAAATTTCAGGATTATTCTCTAAATCTGAAAAGGTGAAGTCATTTTTTAAGAAAGTAATGAAAGCTGGACTTGCAAATACCTCAACTTTTCTTTGCACAAGATTCTTCGCTCTGCGTAAAATTGAAGCAAGCATAACTTCAGAAGAAACCACAGTTTTGTGCATATATACTTGCCAGTACATCAGTCTGCGTGCGACTAAAAACTTTTCAATAGAGTAAACGCCTTTTTGCTCCACAACAAGGTGATTATTGTCCACATCCAGCATAGAGATAATTCGTTCACTTCCTATTACACCTTCAGATACACCCGTATAAAAACTATCCCTGTTTAGATAATCCATTCTATCCATGTCTAATTGACTTGAGACAAGTTGATGTAGAAAAGGTTTTGGGTGTTTATCTTCAAATATTTGAATCCCCACTTTTAATTGGTCATTAAACTCATCATTTAGATGCTTCATAAAAAGTAAAGATATTTGCTCATGACTCACATTTTTCAAGATGTCATATTCTAAAGTATGACTAAATGGACCATGCCCAATATCATGAAGTAATATCGCAATCAAAGCTCCAGCTTCTTCTTCTTCAGTGATTTCAATACCTTTATAACGTAAGGCTAGAATCGCTTTTGTCATTAAGTGCGTAGCACCTAAAGTATGATGAAACCGAGTGTGTAAGGCTCCAGGATACACTAAGTGCGACAACCCCAATTGTTTAATTCTTCTTAATCTTTGGAAAAAAGGATGCTCAATGATATCAAAAATTATATCTTTTGGCAAAGAAATAAAACCATAAATTGGGTCGTTTATAATTTTCTTTTTATTATTTATGTTGAGGTTTGGACGCAAAACTTTACTTTTATAATAATTCGTGTAAATTTAAAAATAAATCAGACATGCAAGCAAAAATATTATGGGCAGATGACGAAATCGACTTATTAAAACCACATATTCTCTTTCTAAACCAAAAAGGATATGATGTCGAGACAGTAAAAAGTGGTAACGAAGCCATTGAGAAATGTGAGCATAATCGTTATGATATTGTTTTCTTAGATGAAAATATGCCAGGAATCTCAGGACTTGATGCGTTGGATAAAATTAAAGAATTGCATCCACAGATGCCTGTGGTAATGATTACAAAAAGTGAGGAGGAAAGCATCATGGAAGAAGCTATTGGTGGTAAAATCGCTGATTATCTTATAAAGCCAGTGAATCCAAATCAAATTTTGCTGTCTTTAAAGAAAAACTTAGATCAAGGAAAACTGGTCTCTGTAAAAGTAAACACGAATTATCAACGTGAATTTCGTCAAATTGGAATGGAATTAAACGATAATTTGAACGCAGAGCAATGGATTGCCATGTATAAAAGATTGGTGGGCTGGGATATAGAGTTTGCTAAATTGGAAGATAAAGGAATGCAAGAAGTCTTTGATATGCAGATGAAAGAAGCAAATAATTCCTTCGCTAAGTTTATTGAAAAATACTATTTGAGTTGGATTAATGGAGTAGAAGAGCGCCCACAAATGTTGCATACCTTGTTTAAAGACCGTATCGCACCTGCGGTAAAAAATGAGCAGATTTATATGATTATAGTGGATAATCTTCGCTATGATCAATATTTAGTGTTGCGTTCTACCTTAAGTAAATATTTTAACTTTGAGAATGAGGATATTATCTACTCGATTTTACCCACTGCGACCCAATATGCTCGAAATGCTTTTTTTGCCGGACTTTTGCCTAGTGAAATTCAAAAGAAATATCCTGAATATTGGGTAGGAGAGAATGAAGAAGGAGGGAAAAATAATTTTGAAAAAGAATTGTTACAAAAACAACTCGAGCGTTTGGGCTTAGATTTACGTAGCACATATCGAAAAATATTAGACCTAGATCAAGGTAAAAAATTAGTAGAAAATATTCATCAATTAAAAAATAACGACTTAAATGTGATCGTATATAATTTTGTGGATATGTTGTCCCATGCGCGAACTGATATGAAAATGATTCGTGAGCTTGCCGATGATGAAGCCGCTTATCGCTCTTTAACTGCAAGCTGGTTTGAGCATTCACCTTTGAATGATATTTTTAAAGAAATTGCAGCAACAAAAGCAAAGGTGATTTTGACAACTGATCATGGTACAGTAAAAGTGAATAAACCTGTTAAAGTAGTAGGACTTAAAGAAACAAACACCAATTTAAGGTACAAGTTGGGAAAGAATCTGAATTACAAAAGTAAAGAAGTATTTGAAATTAAAAATCCAGATGAAGCCTATTTGCCGAAAGAAAATATTTCAGATGTGTATGTGTTCTGTAGAAATAATGATTTCTTTGTGTACCCGAATAATATGAACTATTATGTGAAGTATTATTCGGAGACCTTTCAGCATGGAGGAATTTCTATGGAAGAAATTTTAATTCCATACGTGGAAATGAGAGGAAAGTAAAGACAATGTGAAAGGAAATGAAATTTAAGGCTAACACTTTAGAAGATTTAGAAGAAATAGCAGAAGCGTTTCTTGAGTTGTTCGCACACCATCAAATTTTTGCGTTTAAAGGTGAGATGGGCGTTGGTAAAACCACATTTATTTCCTATCTTGCTAAAAAGATGGGTATTGAAGAACAAGTAAGCTCTCCCACATTTGGATATGTTAACGAATATGAAAGTCCTCGCTTTGGAATAGTTTATCATTTTGATTTGTATCGAATAAATGATGAAGAAGAGGCCTTAGATATAGGTATTGAAGATTATATTTATGACAATCATATTGTTTTTATCGAATGGGCTGAGAATATAGCGAACCTTTTACCCGAAAATTGCGTATGGGTTAATATGACTAAAGTAAATAACGAAGGTCGGACTATTGAAGTGATTATATGAAGACAGATCCAGAGATTATTAAGAGCTTGATGAAAGAAGGAAAGCTAGTGCCTCAAGAAGAGATGCTAGCCATTGCTAAGAAAAGAAACAGATTGAAAATAGGCGTTCCTAGAGAACAATCATTTCAAGAAAGAAGAGTAGCTTTAGTACCTGAAGCCGTTTCATTACTCGTAGCGAATGGACATCAAATATTAATTGAAACCAAAGCAGGAGAGAATGCCAGTTTTTCTGATCGAGAATATGCTGAAGCGGGTGCTGAAATTATTTATGATAGAAAAGCAGTTTTTCAATGTGATTTAGTTTTTAAAGTTTCACCTCCTGTTGAAGAGGAAGTAGAAATGATGGGAATGAATCAAACGCTTATTTCCGCCTTGCAAATATCAATGCAACCTAAAAAAGTGTTGCAAAAAATGATAAAAAAGAAAATTACAGCCATTGCATGGGATTATATGCGCGATGATTCAGGGCATTTTCCGGTCGTAAGAGCAATGGGGGAAATTGCAGGTAACACTTCTGTACTTATTGCAGCAGAGCTTCTTAATTCTTTTAAAAATGGAAAAGGAGTAATGCTTGGTGAAATTGCAGGTGTACAACCTACTGAAGTCGTTATTTTAGGGGCTGGAACAGTTGCCGAATACGCTGCAAGATCTGCGCTGGGACTTGGTTGTTCAGTGAAGGTTTTTGATAATTCATTAGAAAAATTAAGAAGGCTGCAAACAGCAGTAGGAAGTAGAATCTATACTTCCACCATACAGCCGAAAGTGCTCAATAAGGCATTGATGAGAGCTGATGTGGCAATTGGCGCAGTGCGTTCACCATTTGGAAAAACTCCACTGATTGTGACAGAAGAAATGGTGAGTAACATGAAAACTGGCGCGATTATAATTGATGTGAGCATAGATCAAGGTGGATGCTTTGAAACTTCTGAGTTAACTAATCACGAAAGCCCAACTTTTGATAAATATGGTGTTACACATTATTGTGTGCCTAACATTGCTTCTCGTGTTTCTAGAACTGCTTCTTTTGCAATTTCAAATATTTTCACACCTGTACTCTTGAAAATGGGGAATAAAGGTGGCTGTGGAGAATTAATTAAAAATGACTACGGCTTTAGAAGTGGAACATATATGTACAAAGGTATTTTAACCAGTGAAGTACTCGGAAAGATATTTGGATTGGACTATAAAGAAATTGAGCTCTTGGTGATGGGAATGAAATAAAGGGTTTGAATCTATAATTCTTTATTTTAAAACTTGACTAAGCCTTTCATTTTAAACGGTGAAAATCACTTGCAGTAAATAATATTTCAAATACGTGAAGACTTTGAAGGTTCTTTCCGCTTAAACTCCTATTTTTGTAACAAATATAAACAGCATGAAAGGTTTAGGGAAAAGATTAACTTATTATGGTTTTGGTTTAGTTTTGGGTACTATTTTGGCCTACTTTTTATTTGGAAATCGAAGTTGTATTTGGCTGCCACAAAACAGAGTTAAAAAAGGGATTTTAGATAAAGTTATTGTTTTTCCTGAAGACCAAGTGGAAGAATTGAATGCAATGGGAATTAATAAATCGACTATCCACAATTACTTTCTAAAAGGAAAAATAGATTTTAATAATAGCCTTAAAAGCCAAGGAGATTATCCTAAAGTTTATGTATATAAAGCCAATGATACCATTCCAAAACGTGTACAGTTTTCACTCTATGAAGGAGGTTATATATCCATTGTACATGTATTAGATGATCAAGAAGAACCTAAACAATACAAAACGCTTAATGGCTGGGGAGAGGTTGCAGGAATTCCCCGTGACTCTGCTTTAGTCTTTATTGATGCATCCAATTATACCCAGTGCAAAGCAAGAGGTTTGGCTTCAAAAGATCCGATGCAAATCACACAAGACATAAAGGAAACGGGAAGAATCAATTTTGAGAAAAGTGATTTAATGGCACTGAAAGGTGTGTATCATCTTGCTTTTACACAAAATGATACCTTAGAAGTAGAAGCAGAAACCATTTGGTTTGAATCAAGAATTACTTTTAAAGACTTTTTTTGGGATTATACCCTCGACTGTGAGTAAAAGGAAACTACTTTAAACTTTATTATTGAAATATTTTACGAGACTAAATTCTTCAAGAGCTTCACTTTTATTGTCTTTAAATGTGTACTTTTTCAAGATAGACAAATCATATTTGATAAGCAGAATCAGCCTTTTTATGACATTATTTGTGATTCTTCTTTATTCAGAAATTAATACACTTTTCTGTAAAAAAGAATTATATTTTTATTTTTAAGGAATTCTAAAAACAAAAAAGGCAACCTCAAGATAAATTAAACGTTTTAATTTCGAAAGTACTAAATGGAAAACGATCAACTCAAAGAAATAATCAAACGTTGTGTTGAGCAAGATAGAAGTGCTCAAGAACAATTGTTTAAGAAATTTTATGGGAAGATGATGGGAGTTTGCATGAGATATACAAAAGATCAAGACCAAGCCCAAGAAGTAGTCCAGTTAGGATTTATAAAGATCTTTGATAAGTTAGAAGAATTTGATTTTAGAGGTTCGTTTGAAGGATGGGTCAGAAGAATCATGGTAAACGCTTCAATTGATGCAATTAGGCGAAGAAATAGACAGCCTTTTTTACCAGGAGAAGATTTTGTGTTTGATGAACAATACGATACACAAGAGCACGACTTTGGAGAAAATGATATTACTTCAGTAAAAGCAAAACATGCAATGGAAGCAATTCAACAATTATCACCCGCTTATCAAGCAGTTTTTAATTTATATGTAATAGAAAATTATTCACATAAAGAAATTGCTGAAATATTAGGAATCAGTGAAGGAACTTCAAAATCGAATCTTGCTAAAGCAAAGCAAAACTTAAGAAAAATTTTAACGAAAAAACTAGTCAATTTAGACAAATGAAAAATAACTTAGATAAAGCCATTAAAGAAAGTCTTCAAGACTTTGAAATGCCGTACGACCCAGCCGCTTGGGAGGCATTGAGTGCTAAATTAGATGCTCAAGCTACTCAAACGGAAGGAACACCTAAGTCTGGTGTCTCAAAATGGTTGTTGACAGGTGCCATTGCGGGAGCTATAGGCTTAAGTACATATTTGTTATGGCCTGAAACATCAAGTGAAGTGGCGCAACAAAGAGCAGTTACAACTGATGAGATAAGCCAACCTACTAAAGAAAATAAAACCGAAAAAGATACGGAGAACGTCCAATTGAACAATGTTGCGGAGGAAGAAACTGAACAACAAGAATCAGCCAACGACGAGGTAACTGAGAGAATTGTCAATATGCCACAGGAAAATGTGGATGACAAAGTATCAGTAGATAAAAATACTCCACAAAACGTAGTAGACGAGGAGAATACTAGAAATCATCATGTCGCGCCAATTGTAGAAAAGAATGAAACGAATTACATCAGTGGAAGTTTATCTTTCGATGTCGTTTGTAGAGGTGATAATGTGATGATTACCAATGAGGGAGAAGCGAATGACCTGGTGAGATTCAATTTCAATGATAAATGGATTGAGCTTCAAAATGGAAAATCTTATTTGATTAAAGCTGAAGCTTCTTTCACTTTGACTTTTGTTGATAAATCAGGGAAAGAGCTTGAAAGCAAAGATGTGAAAGTGTATGATTTACCGTCTGCAAACTTTAGATTTGAAGCGAATATTTTTGACAAAGGCCTTCCCATTGTAACATGTGAAGCTTATAGAGATTACGCATCATACACGTGGAGTTTTGATGGAGAGGAAAAAGAAGGAGAGTCAACGATGAATCATCACTTCTTTGATAAAGGAGATTATCCAGTGAGCTTAAAAGTAGTGGATAGAAATGGGTGTGAAAACACATTTACGCAAGTGATTCAAATTCACGAAAAGTATAATCTTATGGCAGTTGATGCTTTCAAACCAAACAGTTCAGACCCTAGAAGTCGAACGTTTATGCCTTATTCATTAACAGAAAGGGACGTGAAGTTTCAACTAACCATTGTTGACCCAATTAACAATGAGGTAGTATTTGAATCGAGTGATGCAAAGAACACTTGGGATGGCGTTCATCAAAAAACGGGTGTAATGACACCAGCTGGAAAAGCTTATGTATGGAAGGTACAGATTTTTAATCCTCTTCCTAATGAACGTCCAATTTATAAAGGCACTATTATTCATGATTAGTTAGTTTCATCTATCATTTAAACAGGATCAATGGGGTTTTGAGTAATTTCAAAACCCCATTTTTTATTTTCTTAGCTTCTTTCCAAAAAGAATATTAACTTTATTGACTTTTAAAAAAAAGAAAAGCTTAAATATGGAAAAAATAATTTGTGGTATTCAGCAATTGGGGATTGGAGTTCCTAATGTTCAAGAGATTTGGAAATGGTATCGTGAGAATTTCGGTATTGACGTTAGAATATTTGAGGAAGCGGCAGAAGCTCCTTTAATGACAAGATACACTGGTGGCAAAGTTCATTCACGAACTGCAACACTCGCCATGTCTATGGAAGGTGGAGGTGGATTCGAAATTTGGCAATTTACGAGCAGAAATACTGAAAAACCTAACTTTGAAGTAAAATTAGGAGATTATGGACTTTATATAGGAAGAATAAAATCTCGTGATGTAAACGCATCTTATGAGTTTATGAAAAAGAATGGCGTTAAAATGTTGGGTGGACTTAAGAAGACACCACATAATGAACCTCATTTTTTTGTAGAAGATCCTAATGGGAATATTTTTAATATTGTACAGGAAAAAACGGTTTTTCAGAAAACTAAATTTCCAGGAAAAACAGGAGGTGTAGCAGGTGTGATGATAGGCGTAAGTGACATTGATAAAGCAATGAAACTCTACGCTGATGTGTTGGGATATACTACCGTTGAATATGACGAAACAGGTGTGTTTGATTGTTTTTCTGACTTACCTGAAGGAGATAAAAAAGTAAGACGTATTTTGCTTTCTCATCCAGAAGTAAGGCAAGGGCCTTTTGCACCTTTATTAGGGCCTACAAAAATTGAGCTCATTCAGTCATTGGAAAGAACAGATTGTAAAAAGATATTTCAAGATCGTTATTGGGGCGACTGGGGTTTTATACATTTATGCTTTGATATTAGAAATATGGATCAGCTTCAAAAAGAATGTGAAGAAGCAGGCTTTCCTTTTACAGTGGATAGTGGAGCAACGTTTGATATGGGAGAAGCAGGAGGACGTTTTTCATATATTGAAGATCCAGATGGAACATGGATTGAGTTCGTAGAAACTCACAAAGTGCCTATTATGAAAAAGTTAGGTTGGTATATAAACCTAAAAAATAGAGACCCTAAAAAATCATTGCCTAAGCTGATTTTAAAGGCGATGGGGATGAATCGTGTGAAATAACTTTAAATTTAACCGTAGGAACTAATGAGTGTATAGTAATTGTAAAGGAATATTTTTTCGTAATTTTACAATTTACAATATTTATTTTATGTATAAAAGAATAATTTTTTTAAGCTATATCTTGATATTATTCACAGGATGCAAGACTGATTTCAGTGTAAATGGTGAATATGAAGAAAGAGCAATTGTACATTTTTTGCTAGATCAAGGAAAAGAGTATCACTTTTTGAAATTAAACAAAACCTTTTTAAAAGATGGAGATGCTTTTCAATTTGCAAAAGAAAGTGATTTACATTACTTTGATAATGTTGTAGCTGTTGTTGAAGAAGTTAAAAATGGCAATACAGTTAGGTCATGGACCTTGCAAGACACTGTTATTCATAATAAAAAAGAGGGTGTCTTTTATAGTCCTGAACAAAAATTATACTTTTTTAAAGCGGATGATTTAGATGAAGATGCGATTTACAGATTAAACATTGATATTGATAATGGGAATCACATTGTTACTGGTCAAACAGAATTAGTTAAAGGCGTGAGTATTAAAAGCCCACTACCGAATCAGTTGTTTAATTTTTATGACAATACTGGCTATAAATCTACACCGGTTACCTTTAATGCAGGAAATGGAGGTACTTTCAAAGCACAAATCAATTTCGAATATGATGAGTTTGAGGGTTCATCTTCTTCGAGAAAGTCTCTTATATGGAATTTAGGAGAGATAAATCGAATTGATATGCCTTCTTCTACTTCGACAATGTTTGCTAATGGTGAAGCGTTTTATGAATATTTAGCAGCAAGAATACCTGTAAAACCTGAGGTAACAAAACGTGTTGTAAAAAGAGTTGAAATTCTTTTAACTGCAGGTTCAAATGATTTACAAACTTATATCTTGACAAATGAACCCACATCTACTTTAGCACAAAACAAGCCTGTATATTCAAATGTTGAAGGTGCACTGGGGATATTTTCTTCAAGAGTAACTGTTGTTCAAGAAAAACCAAATCCAGGTAGTTTAAGTGAAAGAGCATTAAGTCAACATTCCACAAGAGAGTTATGCACAGGTTCTTATACCTATCAACTTATGTTCTGTAGTGATTTGCAAGCAGACCTTACTGAACCTTTTTCTTGCTACTAAAATAATTATATTTTTTTTGAGTGGGTGTTACTCTTGGCATCCACTATTTTTTTATAAGACTCAGTTAAACTAAAGAATAGTTTCTGAATTTATTCGTAAATTATACAATTTGACGCTGTTTCACTATCCTTGTATTATTCTTTCTTTGTAATAGAAACCAATGATTTAAGTCTATTTCAGCATATTTATTTTTCATTTAAATAACACCTATCTTAATGATTCAAATACATTAATAGGTTTGTTTTAGACGATCCCTCAATGTGCGTCATAATCTAAAATAGTTACCTCTGTTCTTCTGTTAAGCTGATGATATTCTTCTTTAATATCTTTATCTTTTATACTATTAATGTATCGTTCTGTAAGTACTATTTTTTTATCATTACTTTCTATTGTTGTTGGCTTTGATTCTCCATATCCTTTAGCAATAATCTTACTAGGCGAAATTCCTTTTGTTTTTACTAAATAGTCTACACAACTTTGTGCGCGTTGTTGAGATAACCTTTGATTGTATGCATCACTTCCACGAGAGTCAGTGTGTGCACTAATCTCAATTTTCACATCGTTTTCTTTGATGAATTCGGCTAATTTGTCCAATGTTCTCATACTTTCAGGACGTAGGGTAGAGGCATTAAAATCATAAAATATATTGTCTAATTTAAAAGTTGTTCCTTTCGATATTGGAGGCAGTTCTAGTTCTAACTCAATGATTCTTCCATGTTCATTAGAGGTGTTAAAATTTTGTTCTGCAGCAATATATCCTTTTTTTGAACCGTGGGCTAAAAATTCTTTATTTCGATCTACTTCTAGGACAGCTAAACCATGGTCATTAGTAATTAAGGTAGTATCCATATTTCCTTTAGCATAGAAATTAGAAATATTTACCGTTGCAGAGTCTAATGGTAAACGAGTATCTTGTGCAATTACACGAAGACCAATCATGATTTTAGTAGGAAGTAAAATTAGATTTGAGATAACTTCTTCGTCTTTTTCTAAACCAACGGTTGTGATGGTATCTGTTTTTAATAAATTAAAATCCTTTTTTTCTGTAGTTAAAACATAGGTTTCATTTGCTCCAATTAGTAGGTTTAACTGACCTTTATCGTTTGTGTAGTATTCTTCCCTTGTATTCGTGTTTAGATTTGTAAATGAAAATGCTTGATGCGGCAAGAGCTCATCTTTTTCGTATCTTTCAAAGATGTTCACCAATAATTTAAATTGATCTTTTTCTCTCGAAAAGGAATATATTTTATCAATATTATCCTCTCTATTAGAAGAAAAGTAACCTTTTAATCCCTCTTCATCCATAGAGATAAGAGCAAAGTCATCTGCAGGTGTATTAATAGGGTATCCCAGATTTTTTGGTTTTTCATTATTTGTTAAATCTACCTCAAAAAGGTCAAGTCCACCTAATCCAAAATGTCCGTTTGAAGAAAAGTAAAGTTTGTTTCCTATTACAAATGGAAACATTTCATCCATATTGGTATTGAAACGTTGACCTAAGTTTTCTGGTTCAGTCCACTTACCGTTTTCAAAGTTAGAGCGATATAAATCTGTTCTTCCAAAACTTCCGTCCATATCAGAGCTAAAGTAAAGTGTATTTCCATCGTCTGAAAAGCTAGCGTGTCCAACATTGTAATCATCACTGTTAAATTCAAAAGGAACTAATTCTGTCCATTCACCATCAATGAATTCGGAAAAGTAAAGTGCAAGGACGATGACATCCTTTCCTTTTTTCTTTCCTAAACTATTTTTTGTAATTACCATTTTTTGTTGATCACGTGTAAAAGCAACTGGTCCGTCATGACCTTTATCCAAAAATTGGTGTCGAAGAAGCTTTCCATTGGAAAGTGAAGAATCTGGTTCAAATTTCGTTTGCAACAAGTTAATATAAAAACTATTATCCCATTTAGATCTTCCGTTAAGTACTTGTGCATTTACAGATTTTGTGGCATAAATTAATCCATCTTGATAATACACGGGTGAGAAATCACCATATTGAGATGAAATGTTAGTTTTTTGCACTTTAATTTTCGCAGAGTCAGCAAAAAGTGTATTAAAATCATTTAGCTGATTTTGTAAGTTGTTAAAATACCTGTTTTCAGGAAAGTTCTCTACTGCTTTATTTATTTCTTGACTTGCTTTTTCGTATTGTTCATCATAGCGTAAAGCTTGAATGAAATACTCGTAGTCCATTTCTGTAAAATCTGTTTTTTTGGCAAGTGCTTCAAAATAGTATATCGCTTTTTTAGCTTTAAATAGTTTATAGTTAGAGATTGCAGCTCTTCTAATGTTTTCAATATTCTCTACACCTTTTCCTTTAATAGTTCGGTCAGCAAGTTCATTGTACATGTCAACACAATGGTAATATTCCATTCTATCGAAGTGTTGATCAGCCATTTTTTGTTTGAGTTGGCCTAAAGCTGTAAGATTAAAGCCGATAAAAATAACAATTACTAGTAGTCTCATTTTAAAAATATCTTGGAGATGTGTAAGGAATTTTCTTTGTATATAAATCGAATGATAAAAATACTTCGTGTGAGCCTGTTTGGAAGGTTCTTAAACCATTAATGGGTAAATCATATACGTACCCAATTGTTAAATCCTTTAAGATAATGCCTAGATTTATTCCTAAGGCTTCATGGTATCGGTACATCAATCCTGTCCAAAAGCGTTCATAAGAAAGCAAACTCAAATTCATGTCAAAGGTTATTGGAGAATGAGGCGTATATTTTATGAGCACGGAAGGTTTAATTTTTAAAACAGAATTTGCATCAAAAACATATCCCGAAGCAAGAAAGAAATGTCTGGCATTAATTCTTTTGATAATATCTTCACCTGCCTCTAATTTTCCTTCTATGAGTCGAGGAGAAGAGAGCCCCACATAGTGTCGATTACCATACCAATAAATTCCAGCACCTATATTAGGCTTTGTGGTAGAAATTCTTTGCCCATAAAATGGGTCATTGATATCATTTACGGTGGCATTAGTAAAATCAAAGCCCATTATATCAGCTCCAAAAGATAAGCCTAGCGCAATTCTACTCTGATTGTTTTTGCTCAGCTGTATACTTCCGCTTACATCCGCATAGGCAGCCGTTCTTTTTCTTTTACCAATTCGGTCGTTGACCATGTGAGCACCCACACCAATAGATTTGAATAGGAGAGGTGCGTGTATACTAAACCATTGCGAATTCGGTGCTCCTTCAAAATTCACCCATTGAAATCTACCTACAGCGACCATACTTATTGCATCCTTACTTCCTGCATAAGCAGGATTGTAGTAAAGCGGATTATACATGTATATAGACATTTGTTCGTCTTGTTGCGCTTTAGTGTTCAACAAAAAAAGAAAAGAAATAATGACAGTGAAAATAATTTTATTCATAATTCTGTTTTTAATATTGAACTTCTATATACCCTTTAATTGGTGGTGTATTGTTTACATCACTTATCTTGAGTATATAAAAATATGTACCCACTGGAACTTTACCAGACCCATCAATTTTAGCCCCTTTATTCACTTCTCCTCCCCAGTCATTTTGGTAATCTTCTGTTTCGTATATTAAATTACCCCAACGATTATAAATTTCAACTGAAGTATTAGGGAAGAATTCCAGTCCTGGAATGTTCCAAGTATCGTTCATATTGTCTCCATTTGGAGAAATTAAATCAGGGAATATAAGGCAGTCAATTGTAGCTTCAATATCTATATAAACTGAATCTGTTGCCGAACAGTTTGCTGAATCAATAAAAGTAACATAGTACCAACCTGAATGCTCTGGAGTAGTGTAATGAACCACTAATTCTGAGGTGGTTGATATACCTTCGCCTAAAGGTCCTTCCCACCAATACGACCCTTCATCTGCTGAAGCACTTAAATAAATTGGGTCACCTGGACAAATTACACTATCCTTAACATCTATTTCAAGGTAAGCGAAAGATAAACCGATTTTTATGCTGTCCTCTGTTCTACAACCGAATTCGTCTTCTGCAATCACATGATACCAACCAATTTGGTGACTTTCTAATGGGTCAATAGTAATTTCCTCACCTGTGAGGTTCAATCCATCAGGTGTTGTCCAACTATATTCATTCGCACCTGTAACTGTTAAAACTGCTGTTGAAAACTCGCAGAATGTATTTGTTTCACTGCTGGATTCAATAGAAATTACAGGATTCTCAATAATTTGAACATTGATTGAGTCAATGTTTGTACATCCATTTTGGTCGGTTCCAATCACGTAATAAGTTCCAGCGTTGGCATTTCCGAATGGATGAATATGGAGCGAGTCTCCTGTGGAGGAGTATGAATTAGGTCCTGTCCATGTATAACTTTCTCCACCATTTGCGTAAAGACTCAAACCATTTCCTCTACACACAAACTCATCGCTAAGTTCAGTATCAATAACGATTGGAGGCGGTGTATGGAGTTGAATGTTTTCACAAGAAGCAGTGCTTGTACACCCATCAACGGTGACAGTTACACAATAATTTCCAACATCATTTTCGTCAAAGTTGTCGATTTGGATAAATGTATTTGTGCTTGAGAACCCATTCGGCCCAGTCCATTGATAGATAGCGCCAGGAACAACAGGATTTACTTGTAAAATAACAGAACCTCCTTCACAAATAAAGTTTTCGCTTGATGAAATATTTGGAGGAGCTGGAGCATTAGGATTTGTGATATAAAAAGGTCCAGCTTGAGCACTACATTGACTACTGTTTGTAACATTAATAAAGTATCCACCAGCTGGCAAACCAGTTGGGTTTAATGCTGTACTCACTACGTTTCCAGATAAATCTGTCCAAGAAATTGAAGAGTTAGACGGTGAAACAGATAAGCCGTTTATAGAACCATTGCTACCCCCACAATCTGCTGGGTTTATATTGGCATTACCTGAGATAGTAGGATTTGAATTAACAACAATAGTAATACTACGAGTTGCTTCACAACCGTTAATTTCTCCTGTAACTGAATATGTGGTGGTAGATGTTGGAGAAACGACTATTGTACTATTGTTTTGTTGACTTCCTAATCCTGTTCCCCAATCGTAACTATTTGCGCCTGTTACAGTAATTGTAGCACTTTCTCCAGGACAAATTGCCATACTTGAAGGATGAAACTCTATCAAAGGAGAAGGCTTTACATTGACTTCAACTGCCAGTGTTTGTCGTTTACCACACAAGCCAGTAACTTCACAATAATAAGTCTGAGTAGTTCCAGGAGAAACGGTTACACTTTGTGAAGTACTTCCATTATGAAGCCATTCGTAGCTCGTTGCCCCACTTGGAGCTGTAAGCGTTACAGATTCACCAATACAAATAGGAGCGGGTTCAGGTATTTCAGGGAACTGAACACCAGAGTTCGCGGAAATTGAATAGTTACAGTAATCCCCAGCGTATCCATCAATCATAAGTAAATAGTCATTCCCAGCAGTCAGTCCATTCGCTGTAATGGTAAAACCTGTAGAACTTTCTTTAAAATCTGAAACGGGCATGAATTGATCACATCCATTTGAGCTAAAAATTTGCATTTGTATTCCACCCGCAGGATAATTCCCCACAAAACAATCGGTGACACTTACATTTAGAACTACAGTTGAAGATGATGCCGTAAACTTTATCCATGAGTTATTTTCAATATTTACGTCTATCATCGGAGATGAGTAAGGCCCTGGGATATTACTTGGTGGGTAATAACCAAAAGGTCCTCCAGTGTTTGTCCCATCGGGTTGGTTTACACCTGCAAATGACTCATTGTTTCCAAACATTGCATTAGGAAGCCCACCACCAGAAATGTAATTTCCTGGTCGATCTGGTGTATATGCAGCAGAGGTAGAGCCTTTATACCCATTTAAATCACAAATGTATAAAGCATTAGCACAGTCGTCATTGGTAGCTGTTACTACGCAGAAGCCAAAATCACCTACTTCATTTCCATATCCCCAATATCTTAAGTAAACTGTTGTCCCAGGAGTTAAACCATTGACATTTAACATAGGTTGTAAATCGTGGGCACCTCCTGGATAGTTATAATTTTCAGCACATGCAATTTGAGTTAAATTACCACATGTTCCTGAATAGAGAGCCATTACTCCATCACTGATTTGACCAGGACCACCTAGAATGTTAGGGTCATGACTAATTGCTAAGTTACCAGTTGAGGGAACGGTAATACTGAACCATACATCTTTCGGGCTATAGCTAGCAAACCCACCAGAAAAGTCAGAAAGTGCACCAGCACAAGAAAAAGGTTGAGGTGCTGAAGTTGTGGTAGTAGCTCCAAGCGTTGTAAATTGCATATATTGGCATTCCGAAGTAACCGGAGGTAATTGAATCGCATTGCAAGGTTCATCGTTGGATGGTGCAGGGGTAGGCGCTCCAGTGATACATATTCTAAAGTCACCTCCATAGTTCGAATAATAGTCATAGAGTTGAATATAATAAATCTGTCCAGGTGTTAGCCCTACCAGTTGAACACTTTCAGTTTGTCCCATATACGAGTTGTCAACACAGGAAAGAAGAGATAAAGAAGAACACGAACCAGCGTAAACATTTAACACTATATCTATTAAACTACCATTTCTGGGTTGAGCTGTGATAGTTTGTACAGAATTTGTTGCAGTAAATGAAAACCAAACGTCATCGTCTGCATTTCCTGTACATCCAATAATTCCTGAAGGTGTTGCTCCATAAGTGGTAGAATTGGTATAGTTACATGTAGAATTTACAGTTAGTGGTTGTGCATTAATACAATTATTGTTTAGGGGAATAGTTGGTCCTTGAGAAACACAAATATTGAATCCACCTGAAGCACTAGGAGAACTTCCCCAACTGTAAACTCGAACTCTATATTCTTGACCTACTGTAAAGTTTGTATAGGAAATTGTTTCCACTCCACCGCTTGAATTATTATCTGCACAAGACAAATGAATTAAAACAGAGCAGCTTCCTGAATATAAATCGATTACTGCATCCATTCCTGCATCTGGTGAAACAGTAATTGTATGAGACGTACTAGTGGCAGTAAATCGATACCAGACATCATCAGTAGCAGAACCACCACAAGAACCAGAAGGAATTGTTTGTGTAGCACCTATTGTTGTTCCATAAGTTTGAGTACTTGGAGAACAAGTAGTTTGCGGAACTAATAAGGTTGCATTAGAGCAACCATCAGACTGTGCGTATAAAACGTGACACGTCAATAATATGGATAAAAAATATATTTTTCGTAACATAAGATTAGTCTTTTAGTCTTGTTAACTCTTGCGGCCTTAGTCCTTGCTCTTGAATACTTTTTTTAATATTTACAAGAGGATTAGGATTTTTGAGCTGTCCCTTTTCATCATAAGTAACTTGGTATTCATCTAATCTAAAGATGATTACTCCTCCTGGCTTTTCAGGTTTGAGCATGAGTCTACACTTTTCAACCCATTCAATATCTTGAACGGTCTGTACAAATGCAGCACTATCTTTTACTGTTCCTGAGAAAGAGTAAGAGTATAGCTGTCCAATAGTATAAGGGCTTAAAAGTAGTGCACAAGCAACCATTAGTATTCTTAAGTGTGTATTCATATTGGTGTGAGTGTTTAATTGTTCTCTATAAGTATTCAGTGTTTTCCATAAGTTATAGTAAAAATCAACTTTTAAACTTCTTTACTATGATAAGACATTAATAAAAGTTGTTAAACCACTTGAATAGTAGACAAATATAGAGAAACATATTTCAAAAAAAAATATTTTTT